>Ga0255356_1000628_pt1 | contig 23851 bp, 16 predicted proteins | sample HBST100metaG_FD_189944 | JGI IMG/M metagenome (GOLD analysis project Ga0255356, IMG submission 189944) | Peat soil microbial communities from Stordalen Mire, Sweden - H.B.S.T100 | ecosystem: Environmental > Terrestrial > Soil > Wetlands > Peat | place: Sweden: Norrbotten County, Stordalen Mire...
CATTCGTTTCATCGACGCAGCTTACCGCGATCATACCTTCCTCCGATCTGATCAACTTGGAAGTCGCCTCCATCACGGTCGTCAATCCATCTCCTTATCAGGCTTCGAACGGGCAGAACTTTACGATTGGTAATCCGCCGACTCAAACAGCCACATCGATCGTCCTAACCTCATCGGCAACCTCATCGGTGTACGGAAATTCCGTGACATTTACTGCGACGGTAACTCCGACTACCGGTGGGCCGCCGTCGGGAACGGTTACTTTTAAAGATGGCGCAACTACATTGGGTACGGGAACATTGAACGGTGCGACGCCGGGAACCGCCACCTTTACGACGAGCACGCTGTCAGTTGCAGGTTCTCCGCATTCCGTCACTGCAATATATGGCGGTGATAGTAATTTCTTGGGCAGTACCTCGACTGCCATCTCCCAGACGATCGCCGCGAAACCCCTGACCGTTTCGGGCATCACGGCTGCGAACAAACTGTATGATGCTTCGACGACCGCGATCCTGAGTCTCGGTTCCGCATCCCTCGTCGGCGTCGTTGCGGGGGACACCGTGAATCTCCAGACAGGTTCCGCCCAGGGCACCTTTGCCACGAGCTCGGTCGGGAGCGGCATCCTGGTGACGGTCAGTGGCCTCACGATCTCCGGCTCCTCCTCTTCCGATTATTCCCTTACCCAGCCCACGACGACCGCCACCATTTCCCCGGCAACCTCGACCGTCACCGTGACCTGTCCGGCGTCCGAAACATATACCGGTTCCGCCTGGACCCCGTGTTCCGCATCGTATGCGACCTCGGACAATCTCACGGGATCCTTGACCGTCATCTATGCGAACAACGCGAACGTCGGCACCGCGACCGCAAGCTCCACCTACGCCGGTGACGCGAATCATGCGGGGAGTTCCAATGCGGCAACATTCACGATCACGCAGGCAACGACCTCGCTCACGCTCATATCCTCGGCGACCTCCTCGCTCTATGGAAATGCCGTGACCCTGACCGCGACCGTCGCGCCGACCGCCGCTCCGGGGACCGTCACCTTCAAGGATGGCGCCGCAACTTTGGGTACGGCGACGCTTGCGAGCGGTTCCGCGATCTTTGCGACCTCGACGCTTGCCGTCGGAACGCACACCCTCTCCGCCATATATTCCGGTTCCGCCGATTATGCCGCGAGTACCTCGACTGCCATCTCCCAGACGATCGCCGCGAAACCCCTGACCGTTTCGGGCATCACGGCTGCGAACAAACTGTATGATGCTTCGACGACCGCGATCCTGAGTCTCGGTTCCGCATCCCTCGTCGGCGTCGTTGCGGGGGACACCGTGAATCTCCAGACAGGTTCCGCCCAGGGCACCTTTGCCACGAGCTCGGTCGGGAGCGGCATCCTGGTGACGGTCAGTGGCCTCACGATCTCCGGCTCCTCCTCTTCCGATTATTCCCTTACCCAGCCCACGACGACCGCCACCATTTCCCCGGCAACCTCGACCGTCACCGTGACCTGTCCGGCGTCCGAAACATATACCGGTTCCGCCTGGACCCCGTGTTCCGCATCGTATGCGACCTCGGACAATCTCACGGGATCCTTGACCGTCATCTATGCGAACAACGCGAACGTCGGCACCGCGACCGCAAGCTCCACCTACGCCGGTGACGCGAATCATGCGGGGAGTTCCAATGCGGCAACATTCACGATCACGCAGGCAACTTCGACAGTCACAATTACTTGTCCCGTGATTCCGCAGCCGTACACCGGTTCTGCCGAGACACCTTGCGCTGCATCGTATTTTACCTCGGATGGACTTTCCGGTTCTTCCACGGTTGCGTATGCCTCTAACATCAATGTTGGTACGGCATTTGCGACCTCGACTTACGCTGGCGATACGAACCATCAGGGGAGCACGAACGCAACGACCTTTATAATTTCAGCCGCAACGTCTTCGGTCGTTATTTCCTGTCCCATCTCGGTTGCGTACACCGGTTCGGCCATTTCTCCTTGCACCGCATCATACCTTACTTCAGACGGTCTCAGCGGACCTTCGTCCGTTGCGTATTCCTCTAATATCAGCGTCGGAACAGCATCGGCATCTTCGACCTATCTTGGCGATGCGAATCATACCAGTAGTTCCAATTTTGCGACTTTCATTATCACTCAGGCAACCTCGTCCGTCGCAGTGTCGTGTCCTGCATCGGAAATATATACCGGCATAGCCGCGACGCCCTGTTCCGCATCATATTTCACTTCTGACGGAACGAGCGGATCCTCGACGGTGATCTATTCTTCCAATATCAACGTCGGCACCGCGACCGCAAGCTCCACCTACGCCGGTGACGCGAACCATCAGGGAAACACGAATTCAGTGAATTTTTCTATCGCACAGGCAACATCTTCAGTTGTTATTTACTGTCCCGCATCGGAGATATATACCGGCAGTGCGATCACGCCGTGTACGGCGTCGTATCTGACATCCGACGATCTCTCCGGTTCCACGACCGTGACCTATATTGCCAATACCGATGTCGGCACCGCGACCGCATCTTCCAATTATTTCGGTGACGCGAATCATGCGGCGAGTTCCGATGCGACAACTTTTACGATTGAAAATCCTGTTCCGACGACAACTTCCATTTTGCCAACCTCGACAACCGCAGGAAGCTCTGATTTCACGCTTACGGTAAATGGCGCAAACTTCATCTCCGGCTCGGTCGTGAACTGGAACGGTTCGCCCCGGACAACCTCATTTGTTTCTTCGACGGAGATCACGGCCACGATCGTAGCCGCTGATGTCGCTGCAACCGGAACATTTCCGGTGACGGTCACGAACCCCGCACCTGGCGGCGGAACCTCAAACAGCCAGACCTTCACGGTCACAACCGCATCGAATCCCGTACCGACCCTGATGGCTCTTTCCTCAACCTCTACGGCCGCCGGCAGCGCGGGTTTTACGCTCACGCTTACTGGTACGGGATTCATTCCGACATCAGGAATCCAATTGGATGGATTCGATAGAGGGACCACCTTCATTTCAAATACGACGCTCACGGTTGATATTCTTGATTCCGACCTTGCAGCGGGAGGGGATATTTTGATCACCGTCACGAATCCAATTCCGGGCGGCGGGACGTCAAATCCGAAAACCTTTACGGTTATGAATCCTATGCCGACGACCTCATCTATCAGCCCGACTTCGACTCCCGCGGGAAGCTCTGATTTCACGCTTACGGTAAATGGTGCAAACTTCATCTCCGGCTCGGTCGTGAACTTTAATGGCGACGCAGCGACTACCACCTTCATTTCAAGTACGACGCTCCTTGCCATGATCCCGGCGATCGATGTTGCTGCGACCGGAACGGTTCCGGTGACGGTCACGAACCCCGCACCTGGCGGCGGAACCTCAAACAGCCAGGCGTTCACGGTCACAACCGTCATGAATCCGATCCCGACAACGATTTCGCTGAATCCAACCTCAATTATTGCGGGTTCACCCGATTTCACGCTCACAGTAAATGGCACGGACTTCGTTGGATCGTCGCATATTCAGTGGAACGGAGCCGATCAAATTACCACCTTCATTTCAAGTACGACGCTTACGGCGGATATTCCTAGCTCCAGTATTGCAACGGCAGGAACCGCGAGTGTTGCCGTTCTGAACCCCGCACCTGGCGGCGGAACCTCAAACAGCCAGACCTTCACGGTTGCGGCCGTGGTCACGCCGAATCCTCTTCCGACAACCGTTTCGATAACGCCGACTTCGATTCCTGCGGGAAGCTCTGATTTCACGCTTACGGTGAATGGCACGAATTTCGTCTCCGGCTCGGTCGCGAACTGGAACGGTTCGCCCCGGACAACCTCATTTGTTTCTTCGACGGAGATCACGGCCACGATCGTAGCCGCTGATGTTGCTGCGACTGGAACGGTTCCGGTGACGGTCACGAACCCCGCACCTGGGGGCGGAACCTCAAACAGCCAGACGTTCACGGTCACGGCTACCGCAAATCCAGTTCCGACATTATCCTCAATTAATCCGACTTCGACTCTTGCGGGAGGTCCCGATCTCATGCTAACCGTTCTCGGCACGAACTTTGTTTCAAATTCCGTCGTCGACTTCAATGGTGTGGCGGCGACTACCACCTTCGCTTCATCGACCCAGCTCACCGCGGTGATTCCTGCGGATGACGTGGCTGCAACCGGAACATTTCCGGTCGCCGTCGTGAACCCCGCACCTGGCGGCGGAACCTCAAACAGCCAGACCTTCACGGTTATAGAAACTACAAATCCAGTTCCGACACTGATATCGATCAGTCCAACTTCGACCACGGCCGGAAGATCGAGTCTGACGTTGATCATTGCGGGTACTGATTTCGTCAATGACTCGACCGTGCAATGGAACGGAACGGATCTGGCCACGACTTTCGTCTCATCATCGACGCTCACAGCTCTGGTTCCTGCTCCTGATCTTGCGACGGTCGGTACGTCGAGCGTCGCTGTCGTGAACCCCGCACCTGGCGGCGGAACTTTGGGAAGTATGATTTTTGCGATCAACGCTCCGGCGTCGAGTTCGACGGCGGTAAGGTTCGTTTTCGCGAACGTCACGTCGACTGCGGTCGTTGGAAGCAATGTGACATTTAACGTCGAAGCTCTTAATTCGTCCGGCACCATTGATACGTCGTTCGAGCAGGGAGTGACGCTCACGGTAAGCGGCTCCGGCACGGGCGGGGGACTTGTGACGATCATTGATGGCGTCGGCACCTCGACGATAAGCGACAACGTTGCCCAGAATGTCGCTCTCGGCCTCGATGATTCCCAGTCGACGGGTCTTGATGTGGGCGCGGCAGCGAATGTGACCTTTTTGCCGGATGCTGTTGCGCAGTTCACGCTGAACCATCCGGGTAATATGAACGTTGGAACGCGGCTTGGCTATGTCGTGAATCAGGAAGATCGATTCGGAAATCCTGTTTCCACGGCCAGCACGACGGTCTATCTCTATACGAATTCCACGAGCACGAATGCGGCGTTCTTCGATGCGGCGACGGGCGGCGCTCCGGTCACTTCGACGGTCATTTCTTCCGGAAGTACGTCGACCGTTTTCTGGTATTATGACGATACCTTCGGATCACGCACGGTCACGGTATCGGATAATGCTTCCGCTCCTGATGGCGCTGCGGGAATCGCCGATGCAAGCGACACGTTCATGGTCGCCCCCGGTGCGGTGCAATTCATATTTGCAAATGTTCCGGCAAACATGACGTCAGGAAATCGTGCGACAGTGAACGTGTACGCCGTGGATTCATCGAATACTATCTATCCTTCGTTTGCGGGAGGCGTCACGGTTACGGTCTCGGGATCGGCAACTGGTGGCGGATTGGTCAGTCTCGTGAATGGTATCGGCACGACCACGATCATGGACGCGGTGGCCGAAACCGTACACCTTGGTTTTCGAGATACGCAAAATACCGGGTTGGGTATCAGCACGAATGCGCAGATCGTATTTAATCCGGTGCCGGTCATTCCGGTAACGCCGAGCTCGCCTTCAACTCCCTCGACAGGAGGAAGTGCGTCCCCCACGCCGGTTTCTTTCGGTATCAAACCGGGCGTTACGATAACATTCTCCGGGATGGCATATCCTGGTGCGTCGGTAAATGTGATACGCAAGGACCTTGGCCTTCAGGCGGTACCGGTCGCTCAAACGGTCGCTGCCGCGAAGGACGGTTCGTTCCTGGTCGAATTGGACAATGTGACTCGTCTTACCGGCCAGACCTACTTGCTCTCCTTCATGGATAAGAACGGGCTTATTTCCCAAACGAAGGCATATAACGTTCCGGTGCAGGATAAGCTGGTCTACGGAAATATTCTTGCCGCACCGACGCTGGGATTTGTAAACGCGTCGGTGGTCGCGAAAGGAAAACCGATCACGATCACTGGTTACGCAACGCCCAAGGCGACCGTCGAACTTTTTGTCGACGGCAATGCGGCGGGCACCATTACCGTGAACGATCCGTCAGGGAAGTACAGTTACGGGATCGCCACCGACGATCTTGCCACGGGACGCCACGCCGTCTGGGCGATACAAAAATACGCAGAGAGCGCAGTTGAAGTTTCGGGATACACGAATTCGTTATCTCAGGATGAGCTTTTCATAGATGATGCGACCAACGGAACTCTGTTTACTAAGAACGCTTCGGGGACGTACCGTTTTGTTCCTGCGGTGACCGGCGGAACGGCCGGGGTTCTTCCCGTCACCGTAAGTCAGGCTTATACGAAGCAGGCCGAGAGCGATTTTTCGAATCAGCAATCGTTCACGGTCTCTCCGCTTGCAAATCCGAAGCTCGATCTGAACGGCGACGGCGTGGTGGATATCGGCGATCTGAGCGTTTTCCTTTCTTATCTCAAAAACCTGAGCGCCAATCTTGCGAATTTCCATATTGTGGACCCGAATGTTGTCCGAACGCTGGATTTTAACGGCGATGGCGCGGTCGACGCGATCGATCTCAATATTTTGCTTGCAGCTATTCAGAACCCTTAAATGTGGGGAAATGTTCTATAATTAAGCATGTTCATTTGTAAAATCATGAGAAAAAAAATATTGCTTGCTGGAATGATTGCCGTGGTTTCTATGGCCGCTTTTTCGTCCCACGCGGCGCATGCGGCGACGATGTCGTTCATTTCAAGCGCAAGCAATCCGTCGATCGGGGATACGATCGATGTGAGCGTGCGCGTCGATAGCCAGGGTCAGACGGTGAATGCGGCGCAGGGGATCATACAGTATTCCAAAAATATCCTTCAGGTTGTAAGCGTCGATCATAGCAATTCCATCTTCAATATCTGGGCACAGGAACCTTCCGTGAACACTTCCACGGGCGAGATATCATTCCTCGGCGGCAGCACGAATTCTTTCAGCGGCGGATCTCTCTATGTTTTGGATATCACATTCATGGTTCGTGGAACGGGTCTTGCGACGCTTAATTTTGCGAACGCCGGAGTGACCGCGGGTGATGGAACGGGATCCAACATCCTGTCCAGTTCAACGGCTATTTCGTTCATGATCGGCGCCGTCACCCCTGCTCCTGTGACTAAACAGGTATCAAGCGCCACGTCGACGCCAGCCGTTGTTCCGCAAGCGGTCGTCTTGCAGGTTGTTCCTGCGCCGGTGCAGATCAAACGTCCGGTGGTGCCGACCACGACCGTTCCGATTGCCCCCGTTATTTCCGTGAATCTTTATCCTGATCAGACTGCCTGGTACAACACGGTCGGAAATTTTCTTGCAGAGTGGCAGTTGCCGGTGGACGTGACCGATGTCGCGACCGCCCTGGACCAGGATCCGCAATTTGCCCCGACCTCTTCCGAGGGGCTCTTTGACAATAAAACATTCGGTACGCTCAAAGAAGGTGTTTGGTATCTGCATGTGCGGTTCAAGAATTCGGCCGGCTGGGGTCCCGTGACGCATTATCGGATCGCAATCGACGTTACGCCACCGTTTCCGTTTACCGCCACCATAAAAGAAGGATCTACGACCGAGGTGGCGGCTCCCACGGTGCAGTTTTCGACGCAGGATCAGCCATCGGGCGTGGCGTTTTATCGGATATTGGCCGATGGAACCCTGGTGGGAACGACCACTGAAACATCGTTCGTCCCGGCCTCGCTTTCGTTCGGGTCGCATGACATTGAAGTACAAGCGGTCGATCTTGCGGGAAATGTGACGGCAAGCCGTCTTTCCGTTACCCTGACGATGCCGCCATTCCTTACGATCGCCGGCATCAAAATAACCGAGGAGATATTTTTCGGCACGATCATCGTCGTGATCGTTCTTGGTATTTTGATCGGATGGTGGATCGGACGCAAGGAAAAAAATCAGAGGAAGAACAGGGTCATCATCGCCGGCAGGGATGTTTCTGCGGGGTTCAATGTCGTCGAAAAGAACATCGATAAGCTTTTGGACGCTTCCGACAACGGATCGGGAGAATCGCAGATGGCGAACATAAAGTTCTTGCTTACCGAGACCAAGGAGGAGATAGGAAAAATAAAGCACTATGTGTCCGATGATGTGGAAGAAATAGAACAATAGTCGATATAAAAAAATTATATTTATATGGAAAACATTTTATCAAACAAAAAAATACTTATAGCGGAAGATGAGCCGGCGATGCTCAATGCTTTGACGGACAAGTTCAAGCGGGAAGGCTGCGTCGTCATAGGGGCGGACAACGGCAAATCCGCGCTCGACCTTGCCATACAGGAGAAGCCGGATGTTGTTATGCTTGATATCCTCATGCCTCAAATGAGCGGTATGGAGGTTCTGAGCGGCATACGGAACGCATCGGATTGGGGTAAGAAGGTTCCGATCATCATGCTGACCAATCTATCGCCGAACGAAGAAATAATGAGTGGCGTGACAAAAAACGAACCGTCCTACTATCTTATTAAGAGCGACTGGAAATTGTATGAGGTTGTCGAAAAGGTTCGGGATTGTTTTCGGAGTCCGGCACTTTAGTTTTCGGGCGTGATTTTTGGGTTGGTTTTAAGTGTAGAAAGGTTCGATAAAAGAATAACCCAAAGCAAACAATGAAGGATCGTGCGACGAAACAGGATGGATCTGGCGAATCAAGACGACTTGCTTTATTCTATATGAAAGCCTTGATCGATATTGCAAGGGAATCTTTTTTGATTCTCGACTCCGATCTTAAGGTGATCTCGGCAAACCCTATTTTCTACCAGACCTTCCGGGTTCCGCCGGAAAAAACAGAACATCAATTCATCTATGAGCTGGGAGACGGAAAATGGAACATTCCCGGACTGAAGAATTTATTGGAAAAAGTTTTGCCGGAGGAAAAAGCCATAGAAAATTATGAGATCGAGCATGCATTTAAGGCGATCGGGGAAAGGACCATCCTGCTCAGTGCGAAGCAGATAGATCCTGTGGGCCTAATCGTGCTGGCCATGGCGGACATTACGAGCAGGAAGGAGTTTGAAGAGAAAAAGAACGAGTATGCCAAAGAACTTGAGTGCGAGGTGTGCGAGCGGACCAAAGCGCTTTCGGATCAATTGAAAAAACTGGAATTACTGAACCGAACCATGGTCGGAAGAGAATTGAAAATGGCAGAACTCAAAAAAGAAATGATCGACTTGAAGAAGCAGCTTAAAAATTGCGAGGATAACCATAAAAATGGCTGATAAAGTAAAGCCCGAAGATTCCCCGGCTTTTTATAAGTCGCTTTTCGAGAATATGTTGGACGGACTGGCTTATGGCCGGATGATTTTTGACGAGCAGGGGAATCCGGTCGACTATGTTTATTTGCAGGTCAACAAGAATGCTGAAAAACTGCTGGGCGTGAAAGATATCGTAGGAAAGAGGGTCACGGAGGTGATACCGGGAATCGAGGCGTCGAATCCTGGATGGATCGAAACGCATGGTCGGGTTGCCTTAACGGGAAAACCAGAGAGATTTGAAACTTACATCAAACCGCTTTCGATATGGCTCTCTATTTCCCTGTTCAGCACTAAAAAGACATTCTTTGTGTCCATTTTCCAGAATATCACCGCCCAAAAACGGATAGAAAAAAATCTGGAAGACGCGCGGATCGCTGCCCAGAACGTTCTTGAGGATTTAAGCATCGAAAAGTCGAGATATGAAGATCTGGCAAAAGATCTGGAGAAGTTCAAGCTGGCTCTCGATAGTGCTTCTGATAACGTGATCATCACCGATCCTGACGGGATCGTGATTTACGTCAATAAGTCCGTTGAAACGGTGACGGGCTATCGGTCAGAGGAAGCGATAGGAAAGAAGAGCGGTGCCCTCTGGAAGACGCCCATGCCTTTGGCGTATTACCAAAAAATGTGGGATACCATAAAAACACAAAAGAAGGTTTTTACGAGCGAGATACAAAACAAAAGAAAGAATGGGAGCATCTATACGGCAGAGATCAGCATTTCCCCGATCCTCAATAAGAACGGAGACGTGGAGTTCTTTGTGAGCATTGAACGTGATATCACGAAAGAAAAAGAGATCGATCAGGCGAAGGACGAATTTATGTCGCTTGCGTCGCATCAGCTCCGTACGCCTCCCAGTATCATTGGATGGTATGCCGAAACGCTCCAATCGGGCGATCTCGGTCCGATGAACGAAAAACAGGCGGAATATGTCGGTGAGATCTATAAGGCGAACCAAAGAATGGTCTCCACCATCAATTCCTTGCTCAATATTTCACGGATCGAAATGGGTACGTTCTCGATCAAGCCGAAAGAGATCGATATCAAAAGCATCATCGATGAAACGCTCAAGGAGCTGATGAGCCGATTCCATCGCAGCGCGGAAGTGAAGAAAGATTACGATCCGAATATGGGCAGTTTCAATGCCGATCCGGAAATTATGGCGATCATCATCGACAATCTCCTGTCGAACGCCTTCAAGTACAGCCCGTCAAATAATGTGAAGATCGATATCGCCATCAAAAAAGAGAACGATTTTCTCGTGTTGAGCGTGAAGGATTACGGTATCGGCATTCCTCCGAAAGACCAGGACAAAATTTTCATAAAATTATTCAGGGCAGACAATGCGGTCACGGCGAGTCCCGATGGTACCGGGCTCGGACTTTACATGATCAAGAAAATAATCGTGGACGGGCTGGGTGGAAAGATCTGGTTTGATTCCGAAGAAAATAAGGGAACTACGTTTTATGTGTCGTTCCCTGTTTCCGGCATGAAAGAAAAATCCGGCACTTCCAAGCTGATCTGGACATCCAATAATCCTCCGATCCTGTGAGCCTAGCGTGATTTTTCCATAAGGCGATCCTTCACCTTCTCGATCACTTCATTGATGGGGTGCTGTGATTTTACGAAATAATCTTCGGCGCCCATCTGTAGCGCTTTCTTCAGATTCTCGTCTTCAGCCAAATTGGAAAGAACGAAAACAGGGATGCTTTTCAGTTCCGGATCTTGCTTCAGCATGCCGAGCAGGTCAAAACCGTTGCGCTTCGGCAGGATCAGGTCCAGAAGGATGATGTCTGGATTTTTGCTCTTTGCCATATTCCATCCTTCGTCGCCGTCTTCGGCGACAAAAACCTCAAAACCGGCCCTTTGTAATTTTTCCTGAAGGACTTTCCGGAGCGCTTCCTCATCTTCCACGATCAATACCTTCATGAGTTTTATTTTTTATTATTTTATGGGAAACTTTTTCGTCTTTCCCATTATTTACAGTATAACATAGACCAAAATCGAAATCACGCAAATGGCCCATATGGCCATTTAAATAGCTTTAAAAAATTGGACAAGCTTTCTGGATGGCGATTGATAAAATCTAGTTGCGGACGTACCTAAACTACGGTCAACGATTTTAATGCCTCATTTACCCAAAGCAAAGAAATTAAGGTAATATGACGATATGAAAGTATTAATCGTGGAGGACGAAGAGGCATTAAGGGAAGTTCTTTTGAAGAAAATAAGCGATTCTTATTACGAAACATTTACCGCTAAGGATGGCTATGCCGGATGGGATCTGGCTAAAAGCAAAAATCCGGACATCATCCTTCTGGACCTGATCCTGCCGAAGCGCAACGGTTTTGACCTGCTCGGCATGCTGAAGCAAGATCCGGAACTGAAAGATATTCCTGTCTTCATTCTCTCCAACCTGGACGGAGACGAAAATATAAAAAAAGCATTGCGGATGGGCGCCGAAGATTATTTCGTGAAGGCAGAGCATCCCATCAATGAAGTGGTTCAGAAAGTAAAAGACCGTCTTATTGAAAGGTCCCGATAAATTTCACGACATTTTCACGATGCGCACAACCCTGCGGTGGGGGTGAGATTCGAACTCACGGTACCGTTTCCAGTACAGCAGTTTTCAAGACTGCCGCCTTAAACCACTCGGCCACCCCACCAACGTATAACGATATGAGAATAAAAGGACGGAGCGTCCACGGAAAGAAGATTTCTCTTTGCCGACTTCGTCTTCGCGAAGGCAAAGAGAAATCTTCTTTCTGTGGACCGGAGGGGAGTCGGACCCCTGACCTCCTCATTGCAAATGAGGCGTTCTACCACTGAACTACCGGCCCGAAAACAAATCTATTGTAGCTTGACGCGTTAAAAATGCAAAGCATAAAGGAGTTTTATTGGATCCGTTGTTCCCAAGATTCGTCTTACTGCCGGGGCGAATTTTGAGGCGAATGCAAGAACTTGCTTAAAATGGAAAATGGCATTATAATAAGCCTTATGAAAAAAGATATCCATCCGACCTATTTCCCCGAAGCAAAAGTGATCTGTGCTTGCGGCAATTCGTTTACCGTAGGGGCGACCAAGCCCGAGATCCGCGTTGAGATCTGCGCGAAGTGCCATCCGTTCTATACCGGCGAAGAGAAATTGCTCGATGTCGCAGGACGGGTCGAGAAGTTCAAGGCGCGCCGCGAAAAGGCATCTGCCACTCCGAAGAAGGTAAAGAAAGTGCGCGCGAAAAAAACAGAATAATCCTGGATCTGAAAAACGTCCTCAAGCATCCGATGCTCCGAGGGCGTTTTTTTATGGCGGTTATTTCTGCTATAATGAGAACGTGAAACTTCCTATTTCTTCCGATCAGTTGAAGGCAGTGCTTATCTCCGAGGGGCTCGTGACGGCAGATGTTTTTGATCGTCTTTTGGAAGAGGCCCAGAGAAAAGGGCAGGATATCGTCGATGTCCTGGTCTCGAACCATATTGCCGAAAAAGGGTATCTCGACGATGCGGTGGCTAAAGCGCTTGGCGTTCCGAGGATCACGCTTGCGGCGAGTTCCATTGATAAGGACGTTTTGAAACTGCTCCCCGAGGGAGTTGCCCGCGATCGCCAGGCGGTGATCTTTCGCCGCGAAGAAGATGGTACGTTCGACGTGGCCATGGCGAATCCTTCGGATCTTGAAACCATCGAGTTTCTCACGACGCGCTTGAAGGCCCGCGTGAAGCCGTTCCTTGCGACCCAGGATGATCTGAACCAGGGTTTTTCGGTCTACGGCTACGAGGTCGAGCAGGATTTCAAGAAGATCATCGAGGACAATATACGGAACTCTCTCGCGAACCAGTTGGGAAAGAATATGACGGACGTGGCGTCCCAGCTCCCCGTGATGGGCGTGGTGGAGAATATTCTTTCATATGCGATGGCATCGCGCGCGTCAGACATTCATATCGAGATACTCGAAGATGCCACGTTCATCCGTTATCGCATTGACGGCATTCTTTATGAAGTGATGTCGATCACGAAAGCGATCCATCCCGCGATCGTCGCGCGCATCAAGCTTCTCGCGGGACTGAAGATCGACGAGCACTACGCGCCGCAGGATGGGCGGTTCCGCTACCAGGTCGGCAATCAGACGATCGATATCCGTGTTTCCGTCATCCCCACGTTTTACGGCGAAAAAGTGGAAATGCGTCTTCTCGAATCATCGCAGAAGCCATTATCCCTCGAGGAGATCGGTATGTCGCCCGAGGCCGTGAAGGTCGTCTCGGAAAATCTCAAGAGATCCTACGGCATGATCTTGTCCTGCGGTCCGACCGGTTCCGGAAAATCGACGACGCTGTATGCTTTGATGAACATCCTGAACCGTCCGCAGGTCAATGTCACCACGATCGAAGACCCGATCGAATACAATATGCGCTATGTGAACCAGACGCAGATCAATCCTCAGGCCGGCATCACGTTTGCTTCGGGTCTCCGTTCGCTCCTGCGCCAGGACCCGAACGTCATCATGGTCGGCGAGATCCGCGATGCGGAAACGGCTGATATCTCCGTGCAGGCGGCCCTCACCGGCCACTTGATCCTTTCGTCGCTCCACACGAACGATGCGCCGACCGCCGTGCCGCGCTTCTTCGATTTGAACGTGCCGCCGTATCTTGTCGCCTCCGTTTTGAGTTTGGTGGTCGCTCAACGTTTGGTGCGAAAGATCTGTCCTTCGTGCATTTATTCTTATGATGCCGATGAGCATATCGCGTCGGTCATCAAATCCCAGCGCCGCGAACTCGGCATTTCCGACGAAGAAAGCATCACTATCCCGAAAACATTCTATCGCGGGAAAGGATGTTCCGTGTGCGGTATGACCGGCTATATTGGCCGCAGCGGTATTTTCGAGGTACTTGAAGTGAACGATGAAGTGAAAAAAACGATCGACAGCGACCATTTTGATATCGATGAATTACGTGCTGAAGCGCGCCGAAACGGCATGGTGACCATGTTTGAGGACGGACTTCGAAAAGTCGAGCTCGCCGAGACGACGATCGACGAGGTTCTCCGCGTGATCCGGGAATAGGAGAACCTATCTCAAAAGCCCCGTCGTCATTCCGAGTCTTGCGAGGAATTTCGGAGAGATCATAAAAAATCAATGAGATTTCTCGCCCCTCGAAAATCTTCGGAACAGGCTCCATTCGAAATGACATGCAGGGAAATAGGCTGTTCAGATAGGTTCTCATGACTTCTAGTGTTATACTATTCTAGTGATGCAATGTCGCTAAAGTGCTTCATTGGAATATTCCAATGAAGCAACATCAGAACGCCAATATATTTATGCTTTACCATTATCGCGCGGTTGATGAAGGAGGGGCGGTCATAGAAGGAGAAGTTGATGCGGAAAACCTGCAGGCTGCTTTGCAGCTTATTTCCCAGAAGAACCTCCGTCCCATTTCCATGGATCCCGTCAAAAGGGAGAAACAGGGATCGCTTGGGGGATTTTTCAGTTCCCGGATCACGGTGGGGGATAAGGTTTTCCTTACGAAATATCTCGCCTTGATGCTTCGCGTGGGAACCGATCTCTTATCGGCGGTCAATATTCTCATTGCGGATTCTGATAAGCCGGCGATGAAGAATTTTCTCATCGAGGTGCGCGAGAACCTCACGCGCGGCGAGCCGTTCTACAAGACATTCGGACAATATCCGAAGGTGTTCTCGCAGACTTTTGTGAGTCTCGTGAAAGCGGCCGAGGCATCCGGAAACCTGCAGAAAACGTTTGAGGACCTGAACGTGTCTTTGACTTCGGATGCGGACCTGCAGAACAAGATCCGCGCGGCGCTCATTTATCCGATCATATTGCTCGGCATGGCGGGTGCCATCACGATATTCCTGGTTACCTTTGCTTTGCCGAAGGTGGCGGCAGTGTTCACGGAAAGCAATATCACGCCGCCGCTTTTTTCGCGGATCGTTTTCGCGGTCGGACTTTTTTTGGGGAATAACATCATCATCATTCTTACGCTCCTTATCGCCGCGGTCGTTGGTTCGGTCTTCTTTGTGCGAAAAACGGAAACCGGCAAACGGGCCGTTGATGCATTTCTTACCCACATGCCAGGCATTAAAAATATCTATCGCGATCTGTCGATCCAACGGATGGCGTCAACGATGAGCTCGCTTATGAAAGCCGGATTGCCTATCGTACAGACGATCACGATCGCGGCTGACACGGTGCCGATCCGCGAATTCCGCTATGCGCTTCTCAGGATCGCGAACGAAGGACTTTCGAAGGGGCTTACGATCGGAGAGGCGTTTCGGCGCGAGACCATCTTGCCGCAGTCGGTGACCAGTTTGATCGCGATCTCGGAGCGGGCAGGCCATATCGAAGAAGTCCTCGGAACGCTCGGCGATTTCTATACCTCGAACATCGATGCGAGCATCGCGACGGCGGTGGCGCTCATCGAACCGATCATGTTGCTCATCATGGGCGCGCTCGTTGGGCTCATTGCGCTTTCCATCATCGTGCCGATCTATCAAATGTCGTCATCGGCGTTCTAAATATGGAAAAAGAGTTTTCACGATCGTCGCCACATCGAAACAGCGGTTTTACGCTCATTGAGTTGATCGTCGTGATCGCGATCATCGGGATCATGAGCGCGATCGCATTCGTTTCGCTTACCGGCAGGCGGGGGACGAACGATCTTACGAACACGGCGTCGCAGATCGTCGTGATCTTGCGGGAAGCGGAAAGCAGATCGATGACGCAAGCACAAGGCGTTCCCTGGGGCGTTTATTTCGGGAATCCCACGAACACGGCGCCGTTCTATGCGCTGTTTTCGTCGACTTACAGCACGGCTACGGTCGCAGGATATTATCGATTGCCGGTCACGGTTGGTTATGTCGCTTCGACCGTTCCGCGGGGAGGATCCCTTACGATCACCTTTTCGCAGATCACGGGGTTGGCTTCCTCGTCGGCCGCGGTCGGACTTTATATCTTGAACCCGCAGAAAAGCTTGACGGTCACCTCGAGCATGATATCCGTCGCGACATCGGGCGTGGTCTCCTACTAAGCAATGACGGAAATCCATATCAAAAACATATTTTCCTATCGGTCATTCCGAGCGGAGCTTGCCCCGAGAATTTTTGAAGGGCGAGGAATTCCTTTTTCTGTCGTCCCTGCGAAGGCGGGGATCCATGCTTCCGATTTTTTGCATAAAGCACGGGTCCTCGGGCCAAGCCGGAGGATGACAGAAATAAACATGGATTTACGTCGGAGCCTATCTTCCGTCCCTGCCGGCGGAGGTGGGGACAACAAGCGGATTGAGGGGTTTACGCTCATCGAATTGTTGGTAGTCATTATGATCGTCGCCATCCTCTCGATCGTGGTCGTTCTCACGATGAATATTCCCGAGCTCCTGAGACAATCCCGCGACAGTTCGAGGCTTTCGGATATAAAAACGCTGAACGGCGCCGTGACGTTCTATCTTAACGAATTGCCGGGTGGGAATTTAGGTTCGTCGACCACCATCTATGTTTCCCTGCCGGACAAAACGATCTCGGGCAACACGACGTCCACGTGTGCGTCGCTTAATTTGCCTACGCCGCCGACGGGCTATAACTATCAATGCACTTCGCCCCAATCGTATCGCGATGTTGATGGCACGGGATGGATGCCGGTGAATCTTGCCCAGCTTTCGTCCGGTTCGCCGATCTCGGTTCTCCCGGTTGATCCCACAAATCAGTCGTCCACTAATCTGTATTATACCTATGCTGCAAGCGGCGGGAGCTATGTTTTTACCGCAATACCTGAATCCCAAAAACAGAAACAGGCGCTTGCCAAGAATTTACAGGTTCCAAATTATCCTGATGTCATCGCGCAAGGAACCGACGTGACGGTTAATCCGCTTTTTAACGTAAGTGGTTTGGTGGGATATTGGAATCTAGATGAAGGAACGGGAGCGACGGCATTTGATCTGAGCGGATTGGGTGATAATGGGACGTGGGGTGGCTCTGGAGGAGGGGCTTCTGGTTATTATTCCGTAGGCAAGATAGGGACCTGGTCAGGGTATTTCGATGGAAGTACGGATTATATCGCGGGAGCAGGCAGTAGTTTGCCGAATCCTGGAGCCTCGGCGAATGTTACGCTTGTCGAATGGATAAATCCGAAGGTTTTATCCGGTACTGTACTTTCAAAGGGCCTGAGCGCATCTTGCTTCAACTACGGCATCGTTATAAGCAATCCAAGTTTAAAAGCTAGGGATAGTAACGGCGACTATAGTCTTGGTGGAACACTTACGACCAATACGTGGCAACAGGTTGCTATTGTATATTCTTCGACAGGCGCTCAAGGATTTATTAATGGCGTATTGGTTGGAACGAATGGCAGTGCGGTTACGACGAACTGTGCTTCTGGAAATTGGGCCATCGGTGTCAGAGCGTATAACGCAACTACGAGCGAGTTTTTTTCGGGTCAAGTCGACGATATCCGCATCTATAACCGCGCTCTTTCAGTCTCTGAGATTCAGGCAATGTATAATGCGGAAAAGTGAAAATATCGCCTTGCGAGCGAAGCGAGCTTAGCGATATTTTCATCCCCGCGCAGGCGGGGATCCGTTTTATTGTTATGGTCCCACTTCGCTTTCGCGAGTGCGGGCTCCAGCGGGAACATCCGTGCTTTAAATAAAAGACTGAAAGCACAGGTCATCCGCCTGCGCGGATGAAGACAACAATTTCTCGCAAGGCTCGAAATGAAAGAAAAATTATCGAGATACGATTTCGATAATTCTACGCGAAGCCCGGGAAGAAGTCGGTTTTGATCTGGCTGCGGGGGACACCCATGCTATGAAGCGTGGCTTCGGTCGAGACGACCATGGCGTGCGTGCCGGAGATATAGAACATGCGGTCGCGATAATCGGGAACTTCGCGGCGGATGAGCTCGCCGTCGATACGTCCTTGGTGTTCGTCGTTTTTCAACGGAGTTTTATCAGCTCTCGTCAGCGCGTAGATGGTTTTAAGACCGATCGTTTGCGCGGCATCATCCCAGACGTCGCGGTAGGCGATCTCATCCTCGGTTTTGTTTGAATAGAAGAGCACGATGGATCTTTTCTCGTCGTGGTCCGAAAGATATTTCACCATACTGCGGAACGGCGTGATGCCGATGCCTCCGGCGATGAACACCAATTCTTTTTTCTTGTCGCGCGGCAGGATGAAATCGCCGGCAAGCTGTCCGGACATGATCTCGTCTCCCGGCGCAAGCTCGAGCATTTTCTTTTTGAAACTGCTTGGCTTCTCGTAGAACTTTATGCCGAGACGCAGGTTCGGTTCCGTAGGCGATGACGCAATCGTGAAATAGCGCCGGTTGCCGCGGCTATCGGTACGATCATGTCCAAGCGTCCATTCCAGGTATTGTCCCGGATCGAATTTCAGGGGAGGTTTCATGAAAACGAAATCATACATGCCGTCGCCGATCTTTTCGATCCGTTTCAGTTTCAGGATATATTTCGCCTTCGGACTCAAAATGTATGCGAGAACATTTCCCGCGAGAAGCGCGAGCTCCGGCGTCGAATAAAGCGAGCCGACGTGGACCCACGGCGCAAAGAGAACGCCGACGAATGCGCCATAGGCAATGCGTTTGCCGCGGGTCGGCGGCGTGGTTAGCGGTTCCGTGAGCATTACGAATGCGAAGAAGAAGAGCGGTGCATGGAGCGCGGCTTTCTCGATCGTGACGAGAGGATTCTCGCCAAGTGATCCCGCAAGGATCGAAATGATCGCGGCGCTGAAGAACGCGAGCATGAGATCGCCGCGCCGGATCTTCCGGACGATCAGGAGTCCGCCAATGATTACGAAAGCCATCATGGGGACATTGCCGCCGATCCACCAGGTGGCGGATTGGTTGATGGTGAGCGCCGTGAGGGCGACGGCGAACGCCGCCGGGTTGAAGAGATGTTTTTTATTGACGGCAAGGATATATTTTGAGGCCGTTGCCCAGATCGCCGCCCAGATGAGGAATGAAATGCCCGTGAGATCGCGCGGCGCGACCGGCGCGATAATGAGAGCGAGAATAAGCGCCGTGATATACGTGGACTCGATATTGGTTTGCGTATGGAATGCATCCGCAAATATTTTATTGGTGAGCCATGATACGGCGACGAGCACCGCGATCGAAAAGAGCAGGGAGATTGGATCGTAGGGAAGTATCTGGAGAGCGCCGAAAATCGTTGCGATAGCGGCAAGCACCCCAAGAACGTAGAGTACCAGCCGGTACATGGTTATTTTATTCAGAAGATTATCGATGAAGGTCATGGTTTTTTCTTTTGTCGTGGTCCCTGGAGAGGGACCATCTGTGCTTTCCGTCTTTTTTGATGTATAAAGCACGGGTTGTCCGTCTTCACGGACGATGACTATTATTTTTTAGGATGACGATTTATTTTATCGTATATTTCGAAAATCCGCTCGTCATGGTCGCTATGCCGTTCTTGTCGATCATATATCCTTCAAGTCCGGACCATCTTTCGATGAAGTCGATCCCTTGTTCTTCCATGGCAAAAGCAGCGGTCGCAAACCGGTCGGCCTCGCAAGCATCGGAGGCGATCACGGTGAGGCTTATGATACCGGACGCTGGAAGTCCGGTATGCGGGTCGTAAATATGATCGCCGCGGATATAGGTTCCGGAGGTCGCGATGCCGATGTCGGTCGCAAAGAGCGTTTTCACGATCTCATCCTGCTTGAACGGATTTTTGATGCCGACGCTCCATTTTCCGCCATCGGCATTTTTGCCGCTTGCCTCGATATCGCCCCCCGCTTCGACATAGAAATTCCGCAAGCCTTTACTGCGGAGGATTTGAGCGGCATTTTTTATCGCCCATCCTTTTACAATGCCGACCGGATTGAACCGTCCGCCCGGGGTCGTAATATCGAAGTATCCCTCGGTTTCGCTCTTCGTCTTTTCCGCGAGTCGGACGATTTCTTTCATATCATCGCTCCAGCTTTCCCGCGCGGCTCCACGATCAACGGCTTTCGTTTCGCTTGTTTCCTTGAACGGGCTGAAACGCTCATCGATGGTCTGAAAATAATCAAAGATGGCATCGCTGTCGGTTTGCGCAGCTGTTGCGTCGGCGATAGCGATCGTGATTGGCATTCCCATGAGGATGCGGGTCTCTTTGATCATGATGATTTTTATTGTGTCATGGCCTAGCTCAGTCGGGCCACCATGCTGTTCTTTGGTCGTCGTCCGATCTAATCGGGACCCGTGCTTTAAAATCTCAGAAGAAAGACCGGAAGCACGGGTCCTCCGCCATTACGGAGGATGACAAGAAATTTAGCTTTTCGCTTTCACGAGTGCCGATGCGAGGGATTGCTGGAATCCTTGGCTGGTCTGCGTTGCACCGGAGACGACATCAACCTGCGCACTTTGCGACGAGATCGCTTCCTGGATCAATTTCGGAAATGCCGCATTGTTGATGCGTGCCGATGTGGCGCGGTCTTTCGGATAAACAAGGATCTTCACGTCATTCAGCGCTCCGCCGCTCACGATGGCCGCGACCTGAACATTGCCGAAATAAGCGTTCACGGAATCGCCGTCATAGGAGCCATCGCGATAGAGTCCGGCGACCGTCGGGGTCGGGGTGATGGACGCAGCAGGCCGTGTTCCGGTCGTGCCCGGCGCGGATGCCGCGGTGTTATTTTGTGCTACCGGCGGCGGCGTTGCTCCATTTCCTGTAGTTGTGCTGCCGTTGCTGTTGTCCGGCGAACTCGAAACGACCGAGATGGAATTTTGATTTTCGAGGAGCACGTAAAACGTGAACACGATGATAAGAAAGAAAGAAAGTAGATATTTTTTCATAGGGTTAATTTTACCATAGTCCTTCCGAGTTCCACGAATTCGACAAAAAACGGGATCCGGATTGTATCTTTCTGTCATCCTCCGGCTTGGTCAGAGGGACCCGGACTTCCAAAAAATAAAAGAAGAAATTAGAAGCACGTATGGTCCCGCTTTCGGGACCATGACAGAAAAGGTGGGATAAATTGATTTAATTCTGTCGTTCCCGCGAATGCGGGAACGAAAGAGCAATTCAAATAAATAAGATGAAAATCCATTTTTTTTCTTGCATTCCGCGCCGTTTCGGTATCATAATAGAATCATGAAAAAGCGTTTTATTTTTATCGCAATTGTTGCTATGTTTTTGGCGATTTTCGCCGTGCCCAAGTTTGCCGTGCCCGTTGATGCGTCTACGGCCAATGCAACATCGACCATCGCGCTTGCTTCGGCTTCGACCGCGAAATCCCAGCCGCTCAAGTATGGCGTGTGGCTTCCGTTCTGGAATGCGCAGGATGGCGCACAGGACGTTTCCCTGAATCTCGATAAGCTCAATGAAGTGAGCCCGTTTTCCTATGAGATCGGCACGGGCGGCAAAATTGTCGATGACGCAAAGATCGATAACGGCAGTTGGGCAGGTTGGTTTTCCGCGGCTCACGCCCTTAATGTGAAGATCATTCCGACCATCGCGTGGTTCGATACGACGCCGATGTATAACCTGCTTTCAAGCGCTAAAACGCGTCAGGCACAGGAAGATGCGATCGCAAAACTAGCAAAGACGCAAAAGTTCGACGGCATCGATATCGATTACGAGAACAAGACGTATGCCATGAAACCGTATTACTCGCTTTTCATTGAAGGGCTTTCCGACCGTCTGCACACGCAGAAGGAAACGCTGACCTGCACGATCATGCCGCGTTCGCCCGCCGTGGATATTTGGGGAGCAAATCCGCCGAGCCCTCTGCCGTATTCCGAGGATTATACGGTGCTCAATAAATATTGCGACGAGCTGCGCGTCATGGCGTACGACCAGGGAACGGTCGATCTCACGATGGATGCCGAAAAGGGGAGCAGTACGCTTTATTCGCCGGTCGCCGATCCTGACTGGGTTTCGCGGGTGCTCGCGAACATGTTGAAGTCGCTCGATCCGAAGAAGGTCATGCTTGGCATTCCGACCTACGGCTACGAATATCAGGTTTCCTGGAAGAACGGCGTGACGACCTATCAGGAAGTGCGGAGCTTCACTTATCAGGAAGCTATGGATCGCGCCGACCTCGTCGGCGTCACGCCGATACGGGACAATGCCGACGAGCTGAGCTATACCTACCAGACATCGACCTACGTTTCAGGAATTCCGGCGGTTCTCACGGCCTATGTCTCATCGACGAAACCGCAGATGCTCGCGCCGATCACGACACTTCCTAACAATGCGACGAATACTATGTTCGTTTCTTTCAGTGACGCCCAGGCGGCGCTCGATAAGATCGACCTTGCGAAGAAATACGGGCTTCGCGGCGTGATGTTCTTCAAGGCTGACGGCGAACTCGACCCCGCAACCTGGGACGATATACAGTAATCCCATGGTCGTGGTCCGTGGAGACGGACCATCCGTGCTTTAAATAAAAGATAGGAAGCACGGGTCCTCCGCCTTCGCGGAGGATGACAGAGGAGATGAGTCTTGATTCCCGCCTTCGCGGGAACGACAAATTTCTGCGTCTCTCCGTCATTCCGAGTTTGTCGAGGAATCTCTCTTTTCTGTCGTTCCTGCGAAAACGGGGATCTAGGTTTTATCTGTCCTCCTCCGGATTTGCCAATCCGTGCTAAAAAATAAAAGAAGAGATTAGAGGCATGGATGGTCCCGCTTCCGCGGACCATGACAGAAAAGGCCGAGGTCGGCCTTTTCTGTCATTTATCCACAGGCCGATTTTCTTACATATTCCTTTATGGTATACTTCTTTTATAAATGAAAGGTCGCTATGTTTTTGCATAGAATTAAGAAAAAATATAAAAAATGAACAAAAGAAAAATAGGAAGCAAAAAGGGTTTCACCCTTATCGAACTCTTGGTGGTTATTGCGATCATCGCGATTCTTTCGGTTGTGGTCGTTTTGACGTTGAATCCCGCAGAAATGCTGCGTCGGTCGCGCGATTCAAACCGCGCATCCGATCTTTCGATGATCAAAACATCGATCAGCTTGTACCTTGCAGATGTATCGTCGACAAGCTTGGGGTCACCAGCTACTTGTTATTATCAATATGCTGGCGCTGCTCCTAGTGGCAATTTCTATGAATTTACGTCAACGACGGCCGTTGGATCTGAAAACACTACCGCACTTCAAACCTATGCGGTTGCGACAGCGGCAGCCTGCAGCCAATGGTTCTCTAGCGCACCTACAATTGTCCCTGTGTCTACGTCATCTCGTGCCGTAGCAGGAATTGCTGGTTGGATTCCGATAAATCTCGCGGCTATCAGCTCTGGCGCTCCAATCGGTCAGTGGCCGGTCGACCCAGCATATTCCGCTGGATCAGCAGGATCTTCGGGTAGCTACAATAATAGCGCCGCGCACTTCTATTCTTATGTCACGTCATCCACGAATAATGGATATAAGCTGGCGGCTAAAATGGAAAGTTCTTTGTACTCGTCCGGCGGTTCAGGAGATCTAGAATCGACCGATGGTGGTACGGATAATTCCATGTACGAACAAGGAACCGCTCTTACGCTCTAAGCGATCAAGAGTTTCTTGTAATGAAAAACGCCCCGCAAGGGCGTTTTTCTGTTAGATGTTGTTGCCCTTTCCGAATTCATTTCGTCATTCCGAGACCTGAGAGGAATCTCGTTCTTGTCTGTCGTGGTCTCGGGAGCGG
>Ga0255356_1000631_pt1 | contig 23791 bp, 22 predicted proteins | sample HBST100metaG_FD_189944 | JGI IMG/M metagenome (GOLD analysis project Ga0255356, IMG submission 189944) | Peat soil microbial communities from Stordalen Mire, Sweden - H.B.S.T100 | ecosystem: Environmental > Terrestrial > Soil > Wetlands > Peat | place: Sweden: Norrbotten County, Stordalen Mire...
CCCGCATTCCGCTGGCGCACATCTCTGGGGGTGAGGTTACCCGAGGCGCCATAGACGATAGTATGCGTCATGCGATCACCAAGATGGCTACGTATCACTTCCCGGCGGCGGAAGTGTATCGGGATCGCATAATCCGCATGGGCGAGCAACCTGCTAATGTGAAGAATTTCGGGTGTACCGGCTTGGATAATCTCCACCGCTTGCCGCTTTTGTCACGCGAGGATTTGGAAAAGGAATTGAATTTTTCGCTTGCTCATCCCACTTTTCTGGTCACATATCACCCTGCGACACTCGGCAGCCTGCAACCGGAACAGGCGCTGACAGAGCTCTTGCGGGCTCTCGATCGTTTCCCCAACGCCCGAGTGATCTTTACCAAGCCCAACGCCGATGCTGGTGGCCGTTTACTTGCGCAGATGATCGACGAGTTTGGCGCGGCGCGGCAGGACCGGGTGCTGGTTGCCACTTCACTGGGACAGATACGCTACCTGAGCGCGATGAAGCATTGCGATCTTGTGATTGGGAATTCATCGAGCGGAATTGTCGAGGCTCCGGCGCTTAAGAAGCCCACCGTGAACATTGGAAGCCGGCAAGACGGGCGCTTAAGAGCATGCTCGGTGATTGACTGTCCAGAGAAGTCAGAGGCAATTGTAACCGCGATTCAGCAGGCTTTATCTCTGGAATTCCAGGACTTGGCGGCGAATACGGAATCTCTTTACGGCGACAGCGATGCCTCCCGGCGCATCGTCGCATTTCTCAAACACGCAGATATGCCCGGGCCCAAGCAATTCTATGATCTAGAGGGCAGTGTGCCTGATGCGCCAGTTGGTTGATTGCGGCGAGCATCATGGTTGGCACAAAGGATTCGTAGACGAACGTCCTTGCTGGGACTCAAATTAGTTTTCATAACGAAAGGATTTTATGCCGAGCACCTTTATCATCGCGGAGGCCGGGGTAAACCATAACGGTTCTCTGGATCGTGCTCTTGCCCTGGTTGATCTTGCGGCAAATGCAGGCGCCGACGCGGTTAAGTTCCAGACGTTTATACCGGAGGCCGTTATCAGCCGGTATGCCCAAAAGGCCAAGTATCAAGTCAAAACTACAGGGGATGGCGAATCGCAGTTGGAAATGGTGAAGCGACTCGCGCTCGATCTTGACGCGCATAAGCAACTCAAGCGGCGCTGCGAGATGCGGAACATCCAGTTTCTGTCAACCCCCTTCGATCTTTCCAGTATTGACATGCTGGTAAATGATCTTAAAGTGCCGCAGATCAAGGTTGCATCCGGGGAAATCACCAACGCGCCCTTGTTGCTGCGCGTAGCACACTCGGGCTTGCCGGTCATTTTATCGACGGGAATGAGCCTGCTGGGAGACATCGAAGATGCGTTGGGTGTGCTCGCGTATGGCTATTTGCAGCCCAGCGAAGTACCGTCAATTCCTGGTTTCAAGCAAGCATTCCTGAGCAGGGAGGGACAGGGACAACTTCAACAGAAAGTGACGCTATTGCACTGTACCACTGAGTATCCTTCGCCGTTTGAGGATGTGAACCTTCTGGCAATGGAGACTCTTGCCAGGGCGTTTGGGCTACCGGTGGGGTTGTCGGATCATACGCTTGGCTATAGCGTACCGATCGCCGCGGTAGCTCTGGGCGCCTGCATTGTCGAGAAGCATTTCACGCTGGACCGAAGCCTGCCCGGACCTGATCATATAGCGTCACTGGAACCGCAGGAATTAATGTCAATGATTGTCGCCATCCGCCAAGTAGAAAGTTCACTCGGTCAGGCGCGCAAACTTGTGGCCAGCTCGGAGGAAAAGAACCGGAATATTGCCCGTAAAAGTCTTGTGGCCGCAACTGCAATTCGCGCGGGCGAGAGTTTTACAACGGAAAACCTCACCAGCAAGCGACCCGGAAGTGGTATCTCTCCCATGCACTACTGGGAGACCCTAGGGCGTAGTGCAACACGTGATTACGATTCCGACGAGCTAATCGGCCATGCAGATTAGCTACGAACGCGCACTTGAAGCGTTTGGCCGTCTCGAGGGCCCTTGCCAGCTACCCACGATTTCGCCAACGTACGTGCAGATTGATGCAGAACGCAGTGGGGATATGGAACCCTTTTTCTGGCTCTATGAAGAGGGGGAGAAACTTGTTTATCAGGGCGGTCACGTAGCTTCAATTCCTGGTACTCGATATCGAGACATTCAGACGCCATATCAATATGGAGGCCCAGTTTCCAATTCGCAGGACCCCGCCTTTCTTCTGAGAGCTTGGCAGGCATATACGAGTTGGTGCGCAGAAAACGCGGTAGCTTTGGAATTTGTCCGTTTTCACCCTTTGTTGCGAAATTGGGATATATATCCCGGCGAGGCTGTTTTCAACCGTGCGGCGATATGGGTCAATCTCGCGCGCTCTGACTTGATGGCTTCATATCAAACGCGGGTGCGCACTGCCGTGCGCAAGGCGATAAAGAGCGGATTGCGAGTGGAGTGGCGCTCTGGCCCGGAGAGTGCCGAATGGTTCAGAGAGTTCTACCATACGGTGATGCGGGAGATTGGTGCAGAGCAGTTCTACTTCTTTCCACAGTCCTATTTTCGCCGGTTGCTGGAATGGAAACAGGCCCGTTTGGCAGTTTGCATAAGGGGCGATGAGCCAGTGGCTGCAGCTATCTTTCTTTTCAGTTCGGAGGTAGTGGAATATCTGCTTTCTGCATCGAGTCAGGCGGGAAAGCGCCTGGGAGGCACAAACCTTCTGCTCCATGAGGCAGCGCAGGCCGCCCAATCTGAGGGGTGCCGAGCTCTGTATCTTGGTGGCGGAACCGACAACCAGCCTGATAACCCACTACTCTTTTTCAAAGCAGGATTTTCCGCGGAACGCGCTGAATTCAAGATTGCGAAGCAGGTGCATTCCGAGGAGGGCTATTCCTCTTTAAGGGAACTGTTCCCTCAGGCCTACGAGGATCACCCTGGCCGTGTTCTTTTCTATCGGTAGGAGGTTGAGGCAGACGTGGAACTTGGAAATCGGATGAGATGAAGTTTATGACTGAACCATCTATGGACATATGGAGACAAGTCTGCATTTCCCCGACTGCCTCGATTGGCGAGGCGATTCGGACAATTGACGAAAGCTCTCTTCAAATTGCGTTGATGGTGGATGGCAGCCGGCTTTGCGGATCCCTCACGGACGGAGACGTTCGCCGAGCCATGCTCAGGGGCCTCACGCTCAATGACCCAGTGTCAAAAGCCATGAACCCGAATCCGAAGACGGCGTACCTGGGCGACAGTCGTGAATTGCTGGTTGCTCGAATGCGACAGCTTCGCGTCCGACACATGCCAATCATCGATTCATGCGGCGCGCTCTGCGGGTTGGAGGTTGTCGAAGAGATGCTCTCGCCGTCGGCCCTCATGAACCGGGTGGTTATCATGGCGGGTGGATACGGAAGGCGTTTATCTCCTTTGACGGACGATTGCCCGAAGCCGATGCTCTCTGTCGGCGGATGCCCGATGCTTGAGACTGTTTTGCTGAACTTCATCGAATATGGTTTTCGCAACTTTTCTATTTCCGTAAACTATAAAGCCGAAATGATCGTCGACTATTTCGGCGACGGTTCAAAATGGGGCGTTAACATCGAATATCTTCGCGAATCAAAACCCCTGGGAACGGCTGGGGCACTGTGCTTGTTAGAGGAAAGGCCAAAACAGCCGATTGTTCTAATGAACGGGGACATTCTTACGAAGGTCAACTTCAACCATCTTCTGGAGTTTCACGCCGCTCAAGACTCAAAGGCTACAATGTGCGTACGCGATTATGAATTTCAAGTTCCCTACGGTGTGGTTAAGGTCGATGATTATAAGATTCTTGAGATTCAAGAAAAGCCTACGCAGAAGTTCTTTGTCAATGCTGGAATTTATGTTCTCGATCCAGAGATTCTCGACCTGATCCAGCGTGAAGAGTCAATTGACATGACGGATTTGTTCGATAAAGTAATCAATGCGAAAATGCCGCACGCCGTATTTCCAATCCGGGAATATTGGGTCGATGTTGGCCGGCATTCGGATCTCAATCGCGCAAAGGTTGAGTTCGAGACGGAATTCCGATGATTCATGGCATGGTTGTGATAATAGTTGTATTCGCTCGCGGCTAGAAGCGATGACGCTCACCGCAACCGATGAAAAGCAAAAAGAGATGATAGATTCGGAACACGTAAGCAGGCATGATATCGAGACCGCGAATGTTTATGTGAATCCCTTCAGTCCGGGGTCTGAAACGGTGGCGAAGGGATCCAACAGCCCGATAGTCTTCATTCGCGGTACCGGATCAATTGGTATGCGTCACCTCCACGTTTTCCGTGATCTTCTCGGGGTGCGCGCAATCGCTGTTCCCAGGAGGCCGGATAGGGTTCAAAGCCTTCAGAATGAGGGCTACGAAGCGGTCTCTTCTTTGCCGAAAGCAACGAGAGGGAAAGATTCGTTTCTGGTTGTGGCCACCGATACCGATCGCCATTTAGAGGATGCGCTTGAAGGGATCAAGGAGGGCTACAAAGCAATTCTTATCGAAAAACCGATCACTCCTTCTGTTGCAGGTATCTCTAGGTTGCGGACGGCGTCGTCGTCGATAAATGACAGAGTCTTTGTAGGCTGCAATCTGCGGTTTGATGCAGGCCTGAATGTGTTCCGCGAGATGTTGCCGAGAATCGGAGATATTCATCATGTGCGGATAGAAGCGCAATCCTTCCTTCCGGATTGGCGGCCTACTCGGAATTATAAGGAAAGCTACTCAGCAGATCCTCAAATGGGCGGCGTATTACGTGATCTTATCCATGAGATTGACTATGCTGTCTGGCTTTTTGGGAAACCTTCGTCCGTTACGGCTCTGCTCTTGAATACAGGGAGTTTGAAGATAGCCGCGGAGGAATCTGCAGACGTTTTGTGGCGCACACCTTCGGGGGCCTCGATTTCTATTCGGCTTGATTACATAACGCGTCACTATAGAAGAGTTATGACTGCCTTTGGCAACAGAGGAGATTTGACCTGCGACCTCGCAACTCAGATTGTCAAACTGCAGCTCGCCGAAAGCGAGCTTGTCACGATCAAATGTCCGCAGGATCGTAATGAGGCGATGAGAGAACAAGCAGACAGCTTTCTATGTAATGCCATGAATGGAAGTAGTTGCCGGCTGGCTACTTTTGAAGATGGTGCCTTTGCGATCGCATTGTGCGACGCTGCGCGGAGATCTTCAATCTCAGGGCGCACTGAACTAATTGATGATGAATGGAGAATCAGATGACTGTTCGCCCTATATTGGCAGTGATTCCCTGTCGCGGGGGATCGCAAGGCTTGCCCGGCAAGAATATTCGCGATTTGGTCGGTTTGCCTTTAGTGGCACATTCCATCCGCCTAGCAAAACTCTGCCCTGAAATTGCTCGTTGCATTGTATCAACCGACAGTAAAGAAATTGCGAATGTGGCGCGTGAACATGGTGGTGATGTTCCCTTTCTTCGACCGCGGGAGCTTGCACAAGACGATACACCCATGTGGCCTGTATTGCAGCATGCGCTGCAGGAAATGGAACGACAGGATAAACTCCGCTATGAAGGCTTGCTCTTGCTCGACCCGACAAGTCCAGGACGGTTGCCGGAAGATCTAGTGGAAGCCATCCGGCTGCTTGATGAAGATGCAGGTTCGGTCGGGGTGGTCGCGGCGTCTGAGCCGCACTTCAATCCCCGATGGACTTGTATTGAGCAAAAAGCAGATGGATACATAAGCCAGATCTTCGCTGATGGCGTTACCTACACGCGCAGGCAGGACGTTCCGTCAGCTTATCGCATCAATGGAGCACTCTATCTCTGGAGGCGTGATTATGTCGCCAGTGCGCCTGCGCTAGATTTGTATGGCCAACCTCATCGCATGGTGGCTATACCGGAAGAACGAGCCATCCATATCGACAGCATCCATGATTTCAACCTTGCGGAAATTCTGATACGGCAGAAAGCCGTCCAATTCCCGTGGCTTCCCTTGGAGGATAAATAGGTGAGTAGCATACCAGATCTTTTATCTATGAAATCCCGCGTTGCCGTCATCACGGGTGGTGCCGGACACTTGGGCCAAGCATTCGGAAGGGCACTTGCTCAAATTGGCTGTAATGTATGCATTCTTGATGTTGCTTACGAACGGGCAGAGCAAGAGGCGGCGCATCTGCGCGATACTTATCCTGTCAAAACCTCTGCGTTTGAAGTGGATATTGCCAATGAAAGCGCGATCCAATCTGCAAGTGAGCATGTCCTTCGGACCCATGGGGGACTAGATCTGTTGGTCAATAATGCTGCTTATCCACATCTAGATGTTCCGAGCGATGGTAAGTCCGTAGAAGAACAGAGCATTGCACAGTGGCAGCCGAACATTGATGTCAGCTTGCGAGGAACATTCCTGGCGACGCGGGCATTTGTTCCTCAACTTCGTCAGTCGCAGCACGGGGTCATCATTAATATCGCGTCGATGTATGGCCTTATTGGGCCGGACATGCGTTTATATGATGAAACTGCGATGGGAAATGAGGCATGGTACGCAGCGGCTAAGGGCGGGATTGTCCAGTTGACGCGGTACTTCGCAACCACACTTTGTCCTAGGATCCGAGTAAACTGCATTGCTCCTGGAGGCATCTGGCGGAATCAGCCGGAGTCTTTCCATCAACGCTATATTGAGCGAACTCCCTTGCGTAGGATGGCCACCGAAGAGGACCTTTGTGGAGCACTCGTTTATTTTGCAAGTGATTTGTCGGCATACGTGACAGGTCAAGTGCTCTTGGTAGACGGAGGCTGGACGGCGTGGTAGGTTACCAATGATGTGCATCCCCATTTGTTGCATTTGGCTGATCGTGATTCAGTTTTGCGGAGCCTTGTCCCCGAAGCCAGCAACTTCTATCGCAGGCAAGACTATCCCGATTTCTTCTTGCTCAATGGTGCAGTGTACGTTGCACGAACGGAATGGCTGCGGCATTCACTGACATTCATTTCAGACGAGACTGTAGGCTTTGAAATGCCCGAGGAGCGATCGTTGGACATCGATATAGAAGAGGATTTTCGCCGCTTCGAATTGTACCGCTCGCACCTGAGCGCCACAGGTAGCAACTGAGTTCTCATACACTCATGTACCAAACCAGAAAGCTTGATTTAAGGACCTGAACATGCTTCCCTGCTACGCGTCGTCCGAAAGAGACCATTCAGCTACTGTTTCATCACAGACAATGGGCGAAATTGCAGGAGTGACGCACTCCATAGCTGAGGAGAAAGATTCATGGTGAAGGCCTCATCTTTGGTTGCGGCCCTGTTTGTAATGTCGCTAGCGTTATGCGGATGCAACGATATGAGTGTAAATCTCATCTGTAATGTTTCGATTGGACCTACGCAAAGCGCGATTTCCCGTGGTAATGCTTGCATGCAGCCTGGCTTGGTGACGCTGACTGATGGCAATTTGCTCGTGGCATTGAATTGTCCCTGGCAGATTGTGACGCAAATGAGCACAGACAAAGGAGCTACATGGAACTCTAATACCCCCATTGATTTGAAAGGAAATGCTCCTGCGTTGTTCTTGCTCCCGAACGGTAAGCTGTTCCTAAGTACAAGCCTGTACAATTCGTCAAGGATTGGTGTTCCAACTTATATAACTGGCACGATTGGACCGGGCGACGTAATTACATGGACCGATCCAGTGGCTATAAGCACTCCAGGGTGGACTGCTGGGTGCTGGGGGTATTCACCGGTGGTTCAACTCGTAAACGGAGATTTGTTATGGCCCGTGTGGTGCTATAACAACACAACGGGAGGTTTGCCTGCCAGTTCAACCGTTATGCTGTCCACGGACGGCGGCCTGACGTGGCCAAAGCAGGTAACAGTAGGCGACGGAGCCAGTGGCATGGACTATGACGAGTCTGCTGCGGTGGTTTACCCCAACGGCGACATAGTCATGATTATCAGGCATACCAATCAGGGCCCCAGCGACCAATATGGTTCATACTGGCGGTCAAAGTCAAATGATGGCGGAAATACGTGGTCGGATCCTGTAGAGGTAGTCAATAATGTGCTGGTTGGTAGGCCTACAATAGGCCTATTGCCATCTGGCGGTCTTGTGTTATTGGGTCGTGCTAACATTGCAGATATCAACACAACTGCATTTGGAACGTCATGGGACGAAGGACTTAGATTTAGTAACTTTATTGGTCTAGGAGTGGACAACGTTCCAGGAACCATGGATGTGTACGACGCAATGTCGCTCCTCCCTAATGGAACATTAGCCGTTGTGACAGCACATCTCAATGATAGCGAAAATACTACAGATATTGATTATCGCAATCTGGTTGATAATTGCGGTTCGGCGTTGACGCCGTTGAAACCGAACGGTGCCGTGTGCCCCAAGGGCGCGACACGAATTGCTAACTGAGGTTGATTATCATGAATCTACGCAGTTGTTTAGGGCTCGTATTCCCGAACGGATCTACCACATGATTTTCGTGAAGAAAGAGCTTCAGTTCCGTGCAGGTATGGTGCAAGAATTGCTAATCCAGACCAAAACAACGAAGAATTTGCAGTCAGCTTCATCAATGAAGTATGGATCGAGTTGCGGACGCAGTTTATCATAGTGGACCGAATCAATAAGGAATTCAAGATGCTTTCCAGTGACTCGTCGACCGATCCAGCAGTAGGCAGATTTCGATTCACAAGCGCCCTTAAATCGGTTGCCAAAGTCATCAGCGGCAATATTGCAACAAATCTGATCACAATGGTGGCCAGCATATTCATCGCCCGGTGGGTAGGTCCTTATGATATGGGCGTCTGGAATACCGCTTTGTTGGTCACTTTGTACAGTCCTACGCTACAGCTTGGAGTTTTCAATGGCCTAAACCGCGAACTTCCTTACCTGATTGGCGCCGGCGACAAGAATAGTGCATTGCGTATGGCAGAGGCTGCATACGCGTGGTCGTGGCTACTGATGGGAGTTTCGATCCTGTGTGGCGCGCTTGTAGCAGTATGGTTTTGGACGAAGGGTCAGCCGGTACAGTGTTTTACTTCGATAGCTGTTGCGGTGCTTGTTGTCTGTTCGTGGCCGACTTTCTATTTCACGACAACCTATAGGACGCACGCTGAGTTCGGCCGGCTTGCAAAGAATACTGTTGCAGTTGCGTTGGCGGGGGGTGTTCTCGTACTGCTAGTGTGGCGATTTCATTACGAGGGCCTTATCCTGCGTGTTTCGTTGCTCAGTATTCTTGGTGTTGCAGCACTTTATTACCGTCGCCCTTTGCCGGTGAAGCCGCAGTGGGGAACTAGTCAACTCGTGCAACTCGCCAAGGTCGGGATTCCAATCTGGCTGGTTGGTCAGTTGGGCACGTTCTTTATGTCTCTTGATCGTCTGATGCTGGTCAAGTCGACCCAAGTGCTTGGGTACTTTACGATAGCAATTCAGGTGGGCACCTTCGTGCGCATGATACCAGGCGCCTTCAGTGTTGTCTTGTATCCCCAAATGGCTCATCGGTATGGCGAAAGCCACTGTGCGATGGATATTTGGCGAATCGCAAAGAAAGGAGCGTTCGCAGCTTCGGCGCTTGGGCTTGTGGCAGGCGTGTGTGGCTGGTTGATTCTGCCGACGTTCGTTCACCTGGTGCTCCCGAAATATGGTCCGGGCCTACGCGCAGCCCAGTTAAGTGGCTTCCTGGGGCTTGCAATGGGCTTGTATCTTTTCGATAACGTCTACAATGTCATCAAGAGGCAGGATCTGTATGTCGTCAACTGGTGCTGCGGCTGTGCTTCTTTTTTCGCAATCTGGTATTGCCTTGTCCGGGTCCTGCACATTTCATTGGCGATCGCCTCTGCGGAATCCATGCTAGCTGCAACGCTTCTTATGGCAATGATTTCCGCGTTCATGAGTAGAAGAGCTTGCTTGAGACATGACCGGCTTTTTCCTCAAGGAGAAAGATAGCTTCACCTGTTTGGCATCCCTGTGGCCCTACGTAAGAGAGGAGACTGAAGCATGAGAAAGTGCCTCCTGGCTGTACAAGGACCACTTCAGTTCATGGCGGGATTGATCGCGATGGAGTGGTATGGTCAAGTCATGCACGAATCATCCGACTCGGAAGTTGTACTTCTTATGTACGATTTTCTGGTTCCACTTGAGGTCGAGAAGCATTTGGAAGAGGCTATTCGTAGTTTGACGGGGATCAGACAATGGAAGAAAATAATCTTCATCAGTGCTATGGAAATGTCTCGAATCATGAGGAGGAAATACTCAGAAAGCGTGCATCAACTACGCTCGATATTAGGCGAACCATCTTTTGATGAGATCTTTCTGATGCGTGATTATGCGGGTGCGGGCAGTCCACTTATCCTGAATGCTTATCCTGATGCAGCCAAAATCACTTATGGGGACTCATTCGGGCTTGTGGGGAATGAAAGTGAGCTCTGCTTTCACTGGTCTTGGTCATTGAAGTCAGTGAACATTTATCTTATGGCTTTTGTCCGTAAAGTGCTTTTTGGAGGTCCTAAAAGATTCGACTTCGACACCGCGGTGCTTACCATTCCGGTTGATTGGTCTGGATCTTACCTTAATGATATTCCATTGTTAGTGCCCAACCGGGAGTTTGCCTTGGCTAGACTCAAGGAGTGCTGTGCTCAATTGCCCAGATTGAGCGCGTATTGCAATAACCTGCTGGAGGGAGCGCATAATCCCTGTCTTTTTATTTTGAGTACCTTGTTTCAATCAGGACTGATGTCAATTGAAAACGAGATCGCTCTCTACATCAGTATCATCCGGCAGACCGCGCCCCGGGGATCTACGATTATTCTGAAACCACATCCGCGGAGCAATATGACAATTCTCGCTACGGTTGTGAATGCAGTTGAAGCGGAGTATCGCGTCAAGGTGATCGACTATTCTCAGTTCTCACGCATCCCCATCGAGTTGTGGATTTCCATGATTACAGAATGCACAATTGTGGCAATATACTCTACCTGCTGCGTTAATTTAAGCTATCTTTATGGAAAAGAAGTAATTCTTCCGTTAAACGAGAGCAATATTAAACAATATGTTTATCCAGAATGGATCGAAAGTGTCACCAAAGGTAATACTATGAACCTGGAATCGATGAACAGATTGAAAGAATGGGACAGAAAGTCAGTGTTATGGAAGGCTACCAAACGCAACCTATAATTACTGGGAGTATCTTAGTCTTTCAATGTTTGGACTGATAGGACGCCTGTGATAGTTATGAAATTATTGTTATTTGATTTGATCAGAATCTTTATCCCGGTGTTTTGATCGTAGACAGAGTGTACACTACCGACTCGGAGCACAACATCTGAGATCGGGAACATTTCGATTCGGTCGTAAGACGAGTCGTACAAAGGGGCGGTATGACTTCGGTCCGGCTGTTGGATCGGTATTGGCGCCGTGATTCATCCAGGAGCCACTGTTGGCAGAAACTCTGTGGTAGCTGCAAATGCGGTGGTTTGTGACGATGTAACGGACTTTATGATCGTTGCGGGAATCCTAGCTAGGACACTTCGCGAAGTCTGAATTAGTGAGATCTGAGGAGCGTGTCTGTAAATGGATGATGTTAGTAAAATGCAGCAAGGTGTACAATCCGTGACTCGTGCGATCGTCACTGGAGCATCAGGTTTTATCGGTCGTGCCCTTGTGCTTCACCTCCTTAAGCGCAATGTCGAAGTGATTGCTGTCGATTGCCGCCCCGCTACACTGCCATGCATAAGCCATGTTATCGACCTGAGGACTGTTGGCGCCCTTGATTCTTTGCTAGACGATCACAGCGTGGTTTTTCATATGGCAGCCAGGGCTGATGTAGGTGTGTCCGTGGGGGATCCTCGGGGCGACTTTGAGAGCAATGTCGCTGCAATGTTTGAAATACTGGAATCGGTTCGAAGTGCAGGGTGCCATCTAGTATTCCCTTCGACGGCGTCAACCTTCGACAGTATGAATCAGTTACCCCTTTGCGAAACAGCTTATGTCAGACCGACTTCACCCTATGCGGCTGGCAAGGTGGCAGGCGAGGCTTATTGTGCAGCCTACCATCGTTCGTACAATATCGACGTTCGTGTCGCCCGCTTATTCAGCGTGTATGGCATAGGGATGACCAAGTTTGTTATTCACGATCTGATTCGGAAGATTCAACGTAACCCTCGGCGCATCGAAATCCGTGGCGACGGTGAGCAGATCCGCGACTATCTATACATTGACGATGCCGTACGTGGCCTCGTCCACATTGCCGAGCACGGTGAAGCGGGACAGGACTATAATCTTGCGTCTGGCGTTCCCGTACGTCTATTGGATCTGGCGCTCCAGATTGCAGCGCTGATGGGATATCCGGAGATCGAGATTGTACCCACGGGCGAGCTCTCGCCTGGTGACGTGCCCAAGTGGTATGCGGACATCAGTAAGATTCGACGCATAGGTTTCACGCCTCAAGTCAGCTTCGACGAAGGACTGTTGCGCACGATACAGTATCTTTCAGTGGCAAAGTCTTCCACCGGATGTGCAGGATGAAAATACTATTATTCGCGATGAGCTTTCCTCCACCGTCGGCAGGCGGTTCCGTTCAGTACATTGCCAGTATATTCTCCTTATTACCACCTCAAACGGTGGTTATAGTCACCGGTAATGCGGAGCCGGCACTAGCACGGCAGTTTGACGCAAGCTTTCCCCAGCGGATCCTTCGCTTTCCTTTTATCGCGCATGTATTACGTGGGTATAAGGTGAGTAAGATGGCGAGAGCATGTGAGTACCTGTTATGGCCGTTGACTGCGGGATGGCTCATCTTGCGAGAGAGACCGCAAGTGGTGCATATAGGCGAGTTCAATTCGGCCAGTATAGCGGTACTCATCGCAAAGAAACTGTTTTGTATTCCGTATGTGATGTTCACCTATGCAGAAGAGATCACATATATTACTGGAAGGCCCTTGCATCTGCGCCTGTTGAAAAAAGTCTTACGCAACGCAGATGCCATCATTACCGTCTCTGATTATACGGTTGGGATATTGCTGAATCTAGGTGCCGATGCCGTTCGCATTCACAAGGTCTTGCCGGCCGTAGGATGCGACAAACTTGCGGTCTCGTCCAATGATATAGAAGCATTGCGAATGAAGTATTCTCTAGGGAATTGCCGAGTGCTTTTGACGGTAGGTCGCCTGATTGAGCGAAAGGGCCATGCAACGGTAATCGAAGCGTTGACTACGATTCTGCAGTCGTTTCCGATGTCGCGTTATGTGATCGTTGGCACTGGACCAGAGGAGAACAAACTGAAAGAGATGGTGCGGCAGGCCGGGTTGCAGAATTCTGTTCTATTTACGGGCGAGATAGAGAACAACGAATTAGCATGCTGGTATGAAATCTGCGATATCTTTGTCATGCCTCACCGAGAACTGCCAGAGACTCGAGATACGGAAGGCTGTCCGACTGTATTCCTTGAAGCAGGCGCACACGGCAAACCTGTTATTGGCGGCAGAGACGGCGGAGTTGCGGATGCCATCCTGCACGATCATACCGGATTCATTATCGATGGGACAGACGCATCCAAGGTGGCCGAAAGCGTATGCTACCTGCTCAAGAACCCTGAGCTTACCGCGAGAATGGGAGCGGCCGGACGGGCGTATGTTGCAACGCTGAGTCCGGGGTCGCGCGCCGCGGCCATACAAATGATCAATGCTCGCCTAACAGAAGAGGATAGAGTTGTCTCTAGAAGGTGACGTTCTGTTCCATTGTCTCCACATGGAGCAACCGATATCTCGTTATTGATCTGGATCTAAAGGATTGAACCACAGCAAAGCTGTCATCCTGAGCAAAGTGTGTTGCGTTCTTTGCGCCAGGCGCAGTCGAAGGATTTGCTTTTGTTTTTCTCCGTTTCAATTCAATCGAGTCGGATCAATAAGCACCATACGCATTTGGAAAGTGAGAGGAAACAGTGGGAAAGATTGCTCTAATAACTGGCGTTACAGGGCAGGATGGGTCTTACCTCGCGGAACTCCTTCTGCGCAAAGGATATGAGGTTCACGGCATCAGGCGGCGCAGCTCCCTCTTCAACACGAACCGCATCGACCACCTGTATCAGGACCCGCACATCGGCAAGGGAAACTTCGTGTTGCACTATGGCGACCTGACTGACTCCAGCAACCTGCTCCATATCGTCCAGAAAGTGCAGCCGGATGAGATATATAACCTTGGTGCGCAGAGTCATGTCCATGTGTCGTTCGAGCAGCCGGAGTACACAGCGAATGTTGACGGGACGGGGACGCTGAGGATCCTCGAGGCCATCCGTATCCTTGGTATGGAAAAGAAGGCCCGCTTCTACCAAGCTTCGACCTCGGAGCTGTACGGATTAGTGCAGCAGATTCCCCAGAACGAAAAAACGCCGTTCTATCCACGCTCGCCCTATGCAGTGGCCAAGTTATACGCGTACTGGATCACGGTCAATTACCGCGAAGCCTATGGCATATATGCGTGCAACGGTATCTTTTTCAACCACGAGTCGCCAGTACGTGGAGAGACATTTGTAACGCGCAAGATCACTCGGGCGCTGGCCCGGATCAAGCTGGGGATTCAGGACAAGCTCTACCTGGGCAATCTGGACGCGCTACGTGACTGGGGCCACGCGCGCGATTACGTAGAGATGGTATGGCTGATGCTCCAGCAGGAAACTGCGGAGGATTTTGTGATTGCTACGGGCGTGCAGCATAGTGTGCGCGAATTTGTTACCCTCGCCGCCGAGACGATTGGCATCAATCTTGCATGGTCCGGTCAAGGCGTTGGCGAAACCGCTGTGGACCAGAACGGCGCCATCGTGGTGGCCATCGACCCCAGATATTTCCGGCCGGCGGAGGTGGAAACCCTGTTGGGAGACGCCAGCCATGCCCGCAAACGTCTCGGCTGGTCGCCCACTGTGAGCTTCCGGGACTTGGTGAAGGAAATGGCAGAGGCCGACCTGGTGTCCGCGGAGCGAGACCAACTGGTCAAGAAGCACGGATACAAGACGTATGCATACAATGAGTAATCTGCGGCGCTCCAGTGCGATTGCTTATGTTCCGTGCCATCGCGGCCTTGGCGGGTTCGCCGTTGTTGGCTGTCTGGAGCAGAAGGGATGCGACGGACTTGTTACCTGGCCTCATGCCAAACTCGATCTTACCAACAATACGGTCGTAGTCCGTCTCTTTGCCGAAGAGTACTAGGGGTATCGCTTCCTTCCGGTGACGAAGGTCGGCTATCTCCTTTCCAAGGATACGTGGGCCGCGGAATTCATTCACAACAGCCTCGCCATTCAGGCCGTGGACAACTTTAGCATGAAGAAGCTCCTGAGCATTTGAGAAGGACGCGGGAATCAAAAGCAGTCAGCCGCGTAAGCTGAAACAGATACTTCCGCAAAGCCGCCCCGGTCGGAAAGCGAGCCGCCAGATTCCAGCAAATATCGCGGAAAACCCACCATGCGACCAAACGCTACAGAACAGAACATGGATTCGGGAGTGAAGTAAATACACACCACGCGCACTCATAGGAAGTTTCAAATGAGCCAAGTATCGCTGAACGTTTCCCATACGGCGCCCAGCCAGACGATCCTTCCAATCTTGGTTCTCTACAACTGCGCGCTAGAAACCTCTGAGACATACCGGACATTCATAGCATCAGCGCACAATGCTTCACTCGATCCGTCCCTAATTGCTGTCTATGACAATAGCCCAGTTCGACATGTAAGTGTGGCCGAAGAGGCGAATCTATTTGCATACAGACACGACCCTTCCAATAGCGGACTTGCTGCCGCCTACAATTGGGCGCTGGAGATAGCAAAGTCGAACGGCATCTCGTGGCTGCTCCTTCTCGACCAAGACTCACAACTGCCTTCCACCTTTTTGGCATTACTGGTTGACGCCATGGAGATGCACGACACCAACCAGTCTGTTGCAGCTATTGTGCCCTTCGTTAAGGACGGTCTCGCGGAGATCTCCCCCAGGCGAGTGCGATTCGGACGGCTCTCGCCGCTGCCCAAACAATCATCTTTGCTGGCCAAGTGTGAAGTGACGGCAATTAACTCAGGCGCCGCGATCAGGGTATCGTTTGTTCAGTCACTCGGCGGGTTCAACCCGGACTACAGGCTAGATTGTCTCGATCATTGGCTGTTCCGGCAACTCTATGCGCAAGGGAAGAGAGTTGCGCTGTCGGGTTCTGTTCTCGATCACGATCTTTCCGTTAGTGATTACCGTAATCAAGTCAGCCTGACCCGCTATCGCGGTATTCTCTCGGCTGAAGCGTTTTTTGTAACGACCCAGAAACGCCATCTAGAAATTTTAGTTTATGTGATCCGGCTAATGCTGCGAGCGGTGAAGCAGTTGATCGTATATCGTCGGCCGGAACTGGCGGCAATAACATGTAATATGGCAGTTAAAATTGCCGCCGGTCGCATGCTACTGGCAACGCGCATGCCATGATGTGTTGTGTCCAGCGGCAAGAATGCAGTGTTTCTCAAAAGAATGGGCGCATTCAACAGCGAAGTGCAACGGGTTGGTTAGAGTGTAACTGTTCCCAGAAGACCTGATGCGGGGTTTTGTAGCTGAGGCATTTTCTTGGTCTGTGGTTCAGCCGGTGCTGTGCCAAAGCGATTTCTTCGTCGGTAACCTCTTCGAGCCTGCGATGTTTGGGGAAGAACTGGTGCAGCAGACCGTTGAGGTTTTCGTTGGCGCCGCGTTCTCAGACTGCGTGCGGATGCACGAAGTAGTAGCCCAGCTTCAGTTCTTTCGCGGTTCGTTCATGCTGGGCAAACTCCTTGCCATTGTCGGTGGTCAGCGTATGCGCCATATGGGCGAAGGGGTTCAGTTGCTCGATGATTGCCTGGCTCACGCCCGCCGCCTGTTTGCTGGCAACGCGTGTGATGAGCGCGTAGCGACTCTTTCGTTCGTTGATGGTCACCAGCGCCTGTGAATGCAGCGCGCCAATCACCAGATCGGCCTCCCAATCGCCGTAGCGTTGTCTGCGTTCAACGACGGCGGGGCGCAGATCGATCGAGACTCGGTTGGGAATGGTGCCACGCCGCTCGCGCATACCGCGCCGTTTGCGCCGTTGCTTGTGGGGCCTGAGTGCCAGATGCAGAGTCCCGCCGGCGCGCTTGTCCTCGTAGATGCGCTGATAGATGGTCTCGTGGGAAAGGCGCAGCAGATGCTCGGCGCGTTGATAGCCGGCAATTTGTTGCGGGCTCCAAGTCTCGGCCAGCTTCTCGCGGGCAAACTGCCACACGGCGGCGTGCACGCGGCGAGCGTTGGCGGCGCTCTGTTGGCTGCGGGCCAAGGCCAGCAATCCGGCCACCTGCGGTTGATAAAAGTCGAAAACCCGGTTGCGGTTCAGCTCGCGGCTGATGCTAGAGACATGCCTCCCCAGCCTGGCTGCGATGGCCCCCTGTGACCAACCGGCTTCGTGGAGAGCGGAGATTTGGTATCGTTCTTCTTGGATGATATGGCGGTAGCGCATTCTTGGCAAACCTTGCTTGGCGGTAGAGCTTCCAGGATGCTACCCCATCCCATCCACCTATCGCTCGGATTGCCGTTGCACTTCGTTGTTGAATCCGCCAGGTGGTAGAGAATGAAATTTCGGCATCTTGCTTCGACTCTGACAAGTTCGATAAGAATTGCGATCTTACGTGACTTAATATCGCCCAGCCACTGATTACAATGACGTTTGGAACGCCAGTAAATTTGACACGTTCGGTAGAAGGTGGATTGAGATGATTCTGGTGCCGGGGGGCGGTGGTGGAAAAGGGGTACGGATTGACGTTGGTGTCAGTTTGTTGGTTATCGTTGCTCTTGAGGCATCCTTGTTGGGAAGCGGCAGAATGGTTGAGATCGGTCCACTGACATTAAAGATGTGGCTGTTTCTTGCAGCAGGACTCTACGTAGTGTTCCGGTTGGTGGCTCATGGGTGTATCAAGTTGTCTACCTTCGCTATTCTTCTGTCATTCGCCGTATTGCTGTGCTTCGGAGCGATTATGGGGGTATTGCAGCATACCAGCTTGGATCCAATTACTGAAGACGTAAAGCCTCTAGTGTTCTGTTTCATCCTGTGTTTTGTCGAAATGACGATGAAAACCGCGAGACATCTGCATACCGTAGTAAGAATCATCAAATACTCGTCTATAATTATGACAATAGCAATGGTCGTAATCGTAATTCTCATTAGCATGGGTGTGATTAATTTCGCTAGGATATATGAGTCGTCGGTAAACGCTTCTGAGGGGGGAGATTTACTTTTTCGAGGCAGCAATGGTTTCTTCTTCTATAAAGGATCACTGTATATAGCGATTGGCCTGATCTTCTTTGCGTTTGACCGGAACTGGCGAGCAAAGGTAGCTTCATTTATAGCAATTCTGGGAATTTTAGCGACAGGTTCTCGTGGATATTTCTTGGGTCTCGTGGCGGTTATACTGGTGCATTGTGTAACTGGAAAGGGAGGAATGGTGCGAAGGATACGATACTTTATCGTGCCAAGTGCCGCAGCGATTATGTTACTAGTTCTCTTGTACTCAGGTTCGCTGGTGGGAAAACAAGACTCTGACGCAACCCGGATGTTAACTGTCAACCAAGTCATGGATCGAGTGAATCCTTTAAGCTTTGTATTTGGACACGGACTGGGTGTTGGCGTCCCCGAGAGGCCTACCCATATGGAGATCTCATACCTAGAGATTTTTCAGAAGCAAGGACTATTGGGTCTGACTTGGTGGGCGTCAGTGTTCATGCTCTTGCTTATTCGATATCGCAAAGCGAGAAATATCAATTATACATATGCTCAGCCGCTGTTCTTGTCTGTAATATTTGTAATTGTTGAATCAGCTACAAACCCGTTCATCAACAATCCAATTGGTATATTTGTCTGGATCATCGCCTTGGTGGGACTGGACGTTCTTTCGGGAGCCCAAACGTCATCTGCTTTGTTGGGACAGCGTGAATTGGCAGTGTCTTGATGGATGTAAGGACAATAGACGCATGAATATTTCCGTGTGCATGGCCGTATACAACGGCTCGCAGTATATCTACGAGCAAGTGGCATCAATTCTGCCGCAGTTGGGCGGAGAGGACGAGATTGTGGCCGTAGACGATGCCTCGCAGGACGCATCGGTCGCGATCATCGAGGGCTTTCACGATAAGCGCATCCACATCGTCCGCCAGGAACGGAACCATGGGGTAATTTCCACCTTCGGCCGTGCGCTACAGGAGTCAAAGGGAGAGATCATATTTCTGTCTGATCAAGACGATGTATGGAGAGGAGACAAAGTCGAGCGATGTTTGCAGGTGTTTAGGGAGCATCCCGGAGTGACGCTTGTCATGAGCGATCTTGTGAACATCGATGCTGCGGGCAGGATCACTTCAGAGCCGAGGTCCAAGACGAGAAGGTTTCACGCAGGACTGTTCCACAATTTGGTGCGTAATCACTACCAGGGAAGTGCGATGGCTTTTCGCCGTTCAATCTTGGAGTACTGCCTGCCGTTTCCGGCTGACATACCAATGCACGATTGGTGGATTGGGCTGGTAAACCAATTCGTAGGGAATGCGGAGTTCATTGAAGAGCCGTTATTGTTCTATAGGCGCCACGGAGGAAATGAATCCCCTGAGAATCATGCGCTCATAGGAAAGATGCTGCGTTGGCGGTGGCCTTTGGTCAAGGACATATCATGGCTATATATTTACAAAGTGATCCTTACGCGACATGGAATTAGATGCCGAGGTACATCGGCAGGTTGTTGAAAGTTGCGGGGCATATTTGGTCATTGGACGGTTATCAAAAGGTGAGAATCAAGGATATGAGTGACAGCGAAATTGCGAGCAAAGCAAAGCGAGCTCTTGTGCTTGCGCCGTTCTTCAGCACGTCCATGAATGCTAACAGACCACTCTCGGTCGCATGCGCATTAAGTGAAATAGCATCTGTGGAAGTGATGACGACGGACTTCGATCATTCGACAAAGAAAGCCCAGAATGCGCAGATAGCCCCGATTGACAGAATAGTCTACCTGAAAACACCGCCTTACTATAACAATGTCAGCTTTGCAAGATTGTATTCGCATCTTCTGTTCTCACTAAGGGCGGCGTTGTATCTTCGAAAACGATGGGACCAGTATGATATTGTTTATATAACCCTCCCATTTAATGTTATTGCGTGGTATGTGCTTCGGAACTCATCCGCCAGATTGAAGATCGTCGATGTTGTTGATATCTGGCCCGACGTATTGCCATTTCCCCCGTCAGTTCGGGTGCTGTTAGCGCCCTTATTTTATTGCTGGAAATGGTTTTTCAAGTCAAGCGTTAGAAAAGCGAATCTGGTGATAGCAGTCTCGGACGATTTTATAGGAGCGGCGAGTAAATATGCGAATAGGGATGCAAAGCTAAAGCGCTTCTTTATTGGACATGAGTTGCTTGTTTCTTCGATTCCCAAGCAATCGGTCATTACAGTTGCATATGTAGGAAACCTGGGACGACTCTATGACTTTGATACACTGCTGGACGTTCTTGCGGAGGACGAGTATCGAAACAAGATGCAATTGTACGTTATTGGCAAAGGAGACAGGCAAGAATGGCTCATCAGCGAACTTGAAAGACGTGGTATTCGTTACCGTTTCTTTGGCGCAGTCTTCGATACAGATCGCCTAGCTGAAATCCTTCGCAGTTGTCATATCGGATTCAATGGATATTACAACACCACGGCGGCATTCTCCTATAAGGCTAATACATATTTCGCGGCTGGCCTTCCTATATTGAACTCCATGATGGGAGACTTGCAGAGGCTGGTGACGGAACGCAGACTTGGCTTCAATTATTGGGGTGGCGATCGATCCAGCCTCAGGCGCTGCTTTTCGCAGATCAACGAGAGCACTTTGGCATCAATGGCGCAGAATTGCACGGAATTCTTTGCCACTGAAATTGATCGTGCAAAGATTCGCGAGAACATGCTGAACTGCTTGCGGGAATATACAGAACCAAGCAGAGATTAAAAATACGCAACTTGTCGAATACAAGGATGTATTGTTGCACGGAAAGAGAATATGGAGGGGGACCGGCTGAACATGGTGAAGCGCGCTTTTGATATATTGGCAGCCAGCGTTGCGTTGCTGTTGCTTTGGCCACTACTGTTGTTGATTGCAATCCTGGTGAAATGCGACTCTCCTGGACCTGCAATATTCCGTGGTCGTCGCGTTGGACGATACGGAGTTCCATTCACACAGTTTAAGTTCAGATCTATGCAATTTACCGATGTAGCGACCGACTGCTCAGTTGGAAAGGGTGACAATAGAGTTACGAAAGTCGGAGCGATTATTCGATTGCTTAAGATGGATGAACTCCCTCAATTTCTAAACGTCGTCTTGGGCGATATGAGTATCGTCGGACCGCGCCCTGAACTGTTAAAATACGCTAACACATTCACAGGGCAGTTCACGCAAATTCTTGAGGTTAGGCCAGGCTTAACAGATCCTGCGTCGTTGAGGTTCTCTCATGTGGAAGAAGTGTTAGGGACAGAAGATCCGGATCGGGTATATGAGGAGAGTGTACTCCCAGAGAAAAATCTACTCAGGTTAGAGTATGTGAAGACTCGGTCGTTCTGGAGTGACATACGAATTATTATTGCAACAATTGTGTGTTTGGGAAGCTCACTTATAGGAAAAATGCGTCGAAGAGACGGAAGGAGACGATAATGCTCATCAAACAAGGTTTTATTCATGGTGCACGGGACTTACGTTTAGACACAGGGGAGCTCAGCGATGCACCTTTGGCCCCTGATGAACTTCTTGTCAAGACCGAGGTTACTGCGCTATCAACGGGCACCGACATTGGCAACTATGTAGGTGACTCAACCTATATTCCTACATCGCCCGGATATCCGCGAGCGATAGGGTATTCGAATGTTGGCACAATCGTAAACATTGGTGAGGAAATTAGTGGCCTTTATGTTGGTCAGCGAGTATTCTCGACAAAGCGACATGTGTCGGCATACCGCGCCCGCAGGTCGGATATGATCATGCCAATCCCCGACCTCGTGCCTTCCGATGTTGCCTCACTCTCATATCTAGCGCAACTTTCACTGTCTGCGCTACGGCAGTCCAACTATCAGAGCGGAGAGTCAGTGGCTGTCGTAGGGCTTGGGGTCATAGGCTTGACGGGTATTGCAGTAGCACGGGCCTTAGGCGCGAGGACGATTGCGATCGGGAACTCAGATACACGGCTCACTGTTGCGGAGAAAGTTGGTGCTCACTACACTATACCCGTACAGGATGAAACTATAGAAGAGGCTGTACGAGAAGCATGCTCTGGAAACTTGGCCGACATTGTTATTCTTGCTGCGGATAAGTGGGCTGCCTACCGGACGTCGATGCAGAGCGTGCGATACGGGGGAAGAGTTGCCATTCTAGGTTTTCCCGGTCGTTGGGAAGGGCTGCCCTCGTTCAATCCACTCGATCCTGCGTGGCTGTGGCAGAAGCGCCTGTCGATCTTTGGCTCGGGATTCGACACTCACAATGACTGTCAGATGTGGGATCGCAGGTTTACGACCAGAAGGAATCTCGGCTACATACTTGATCTTCTTAACGACGGAGTCTTAAAGCTCGCGCCTGTTATTACGCATCGAGTCGCGGCTGAGGATATGCGAAGTATATATGAGCTTGCCGCGTCTCATTCAAAAGATCTAATTACTGCTGTTTTTAAATGGGGTGACAGTAATCGTGGATAATACGACAGAATTTGCCCGTGCGATTCGGATTCACGCGCTGCGTATGACCAATGCAGGGGGGGGGGCACACATTGGTGCGATTTTCTCCTGTGCCGATATTCTTGCGGTTCTCTATGACGGTATTCTGAACGTCGATCCAGCGGCACCCGAGAAAGCTGATCGTGATCGCTTTGTTCTCAGCAAAGGTCATGCCGGGGGTGGTCTATACGCCGCGCTTGCAGAACGCGGATTCTTTCCTGTCGAGAAGTTGCTGACTCATTATCAAGACGGATCGGATCTTAGCGGCCACGTGTCACACAAACTGCCCGGCGTGGACGTATCCACAGGTGCTTTGGGGCACGGACTTTCGATTGCGGCAGGAATGGCCTATGCTGGCAAGCTCAAGTCTGCATCCCATCGGGTCTTCTGCCTGTTAAGTGACGGCGAATGCGATGAAGGGTCTACATGGGAGGCAGTTCTATTCGCTGCCCACCACGGACTCTCGAACCTGGTGGCCATCGTGGATTACAACCGTATTCAAGGGATTGCACCTATTTCGGAGGTAATAGAACTTGAACCGTTTGCCGACAAGTGGACAGCGTTCGGATGGGCCGTCCGTGAGATCGACGGTCATAATCACGAGGCTCTGCAAGCAGCTCTTGCAGCAGTTCCGTTTGCGCCCGACAAACCTACGTGCCTGATTGCGCATACCATAAAAGGCAACGGTGTGAGCTTTATGGAAAACACTGTTCTTTGGCATTACCGTATTCCACGTGGCGCCGAATTTGACGCCGCACTCGCTGAATTGGAGGGCCAATCGTGAGAGACGCTTTTATCGGCGTACTAACTGAACTTGCCCCGCACCACCCGGAGATTCTCTTTTTAAGCGGAGACCTAGGCTTTGGCGTTTTCAATGAGTATATTGCCAAGTTTCCGCGACAGTTTCTCAACGTCGGAGTCGCGGAGCAGAATATGTCTGGTCTCGCGGCCGGATTAGCGATGGAAGGCCACACAGTTTTCACCTACTCCATCGGAAACTTTCCAACGCTCCGCTGCCTGGAGCAGATCCGCAATG
>Ga0255356_1000634_pt1 | contig 23775 bp, 16 predicted proteins | sample HBST100metaG_FD_189944 | JGI IMG/M metagenome (GOLD analysis project Ga0255356, IMG submission 189944) | Peat soil microbial communities from Stordalen Mire, Sweden - H.B.S.T100 | ecosystem: Environmental > Terrestrial > Soil > Wetlands > Peat | place: Sweden: Norrbotten County, Stordalen Mire...
GCGAATTTTAAGTGTCTCTTTGTTTGAGAAAGAGAATTTGAGGGAGTTTCTCTTGAAAGCCGAATCTTCAGAGGACTTTCAATTTGTAAGCGATTACGATCTTAAATTATTTTAGCGGACACTAGTGACTTCGATATCACTTTTTACAAAGTAAAATTAATGTGTGGGGAATGAAATGGCAGCCAGATATAAATTTCAATTTGAGAAATTATATGAGAATTGAGATCAACAATGATATTGGAATTGTTAATATTGTTCGTAATGTGTATAAAAATCAACGTTTTCTTTATAAAGTAAATCAATAGGCATGTAATTGATGTGATTTACTGGTTTTTTAAGAACTAAAAAATTGAATAAGGCCTTTATTCCATTGTATCCTTGCAATTCAGGTCGTTGCGCAATAAGAACCGAAATTTGTCCTTGTTTTAGATACAGAACATTACGAGCTAAAGCATCATATCCTAAAAGCGCCACATTTTGAATATTCACTCGTTCTAGAAAACTTGCAATATTATAAACGGTTGAGTTGAAAATAACGGCAGCACCTACGTGATTTCTTTTATCAAAGGCTTGTGTCATCAACAATTCATTCATTTCATTGTTCCCGGCTTGTAACTCCATATTCATGACGGAGACATTCGGGTGATATTGACTTAAATAGGACAAAAAACCTTCTTGCCGTTGTAAAGTCTGATTTGCCCCAATAATGCCTTTTCTTAATGTTCTGAATAACAATATATTTTGGTTATCTTTTACCTGAAGCATTAATGCTTTTGCTCCAAGATATCCACTTTGAAATGACTCTTGCCCAAAATAGGCTAAAAAATCAGCAGTTTCTACTTGGGAATCAATAAAAACAACGGGAATATGACGATGCGACAATTTTTCAGTAAATATCAAACTTTTATCGCGTATGATAGGAGGAAACATCACACCATTGAATTCGGTATTTTCAAGATCATCAAGTACTGAGAAAAATGACTGTACATCAAATTGATTAAAATATCGTTTTTCAATATACACATTAAACTTTGATATTTCAGACATGGCACGATCAATTCCTTTATCCACCTCTTCCCAATAATCTCCGGTATTAAATGTAGGAATTAGGACCATGAAAAGGTATGTTTTTTTTGCCGATAATGAACTTGCAATAAGATTAGGTTCATAATGCAATTCTTCCAGAGTTGTTTTGATTTTAGCTTTGCTCTTTTCAGAAACTTCACCACGATTGTGCAATACTCTATCTACTGTTCCGGCAGAAACTCCAGCTTTTTTAGCTATCTCTTTGATAGTTATTCTTTTTTTTGGATTCATGGAATTTGATTTCAAATTTATGATGCGAATTTATAATCAATTCTTGATGAAGTCGTCTTGACTTTTTGTTTTTAGAAAAATTTCCACTGACTTTCATGTTTTTTCAGCCTAATTTTATATCATTTTCAGAAGGAAACGGACACAAAAAGATGATTTTACTATAAAGAGATGGCTTCTATGAGTTCAAAAATATCAAAAATAGCTATTATCGGAAAAGTCAAGACGACTTCGATATATAAATAACGTGTGCGAATACGAGTTGATGAAGAAAATTATCTATTGAATGTGTCATTATTATGATAACAGCAAAGAAAGGTAGAAATGCAATGAAAAACAAAATGAATTTGGTTGAATGATTTTATTAATTTAACTATATATGACGTTGTGTGGATTCGCCTATTATTATACATCTGCAGAATACTAAAACGTGTTTGAACGGCTTTTTAATATACATATTTGTGGTTAAAACGTTGCTTTAAGTAGAATATAGATAAGAGTTAAATAAAACTATAAAATCAATACATTCAAAAATTTATCATGTCTTAAACAATGTTCAGCCTCATTCAAGTCAAAAAACATCTCAAAACAATTAATGGACAAATGAATCAGACAGCAAGTCAACTACTTTTTGCAAATATAATCTATCTATTGCATCAAAATCATTTAACCTAAGACTATCAATATCTAATACAGCTACGACTTTCTGATTAATAATTAATGGAATAACAATCTCGGATTTTGACAAAGAACTACAGGCTATATGACCCGGGAATTGGGTTACATCAGGTGCAATTATTGGAGTAGCTTGCTGCCAAGATTTTCCACAAACCCCTTTTCCATACATAATGCGAGTACAGGCAACTGTGCCCTGAAAAGGACCTAATACCAAGTTTTTATCAATGACGCGATAAAATCCAACCCAAAAGAATTGTAATGTTTCTTTCAATGCAGCCACTACATTAGCACAATTAGCTATTGCATCAGGTTCATTTTCGACTAAAGAAGCCAATTGAGGTAATAAATTGAGATATTGCTGCTCTTTGTCAACATGTTGTAGCATTTTTAGTGTATCAGCCATAGTGAATTATAATTATAAATGTATTAGCTTCAAAAAATTATTATGAACAAAGAGAAGTATCAAATTGAAAGCAAAGTAATCAAAAATGGACAACTTTGTATATCTGGGCATTAACAATAAAACAAAGTGATTAAAACATTAATATTGAACATTAAGAGAGTGTTTTTTATTCGATAAAGGTAGCCAACTAAAAAAAATTGCCGATATTTGCATCATGTTTGAAACGATTTGGAAAGGGATTGTTATAGGAGTTTGTGTGTCGGCACCGATGGGCCCCATTGGCGTGTTAGTTATACAACGCACTCTTAATCGCGGCAAATACTATGGTATTGTAACTGGATTGGGAGCCACTGCTTCAGACTTACTTTATGCCATTGCAACGGGATATGGAATGAGTTTCGTTGTTGATTTTCTACAAGCACATCAATTTGGCTTTCAAACATTTGGAAGTGTTTTTGTCTTGTTATTCGGATTTTATCTGTTTCGCAGTAATCCCGTGAGACAACTTACAAAAAAGACAGAAATGAAAGAAAGTTATATGCAAGACTTCGGAACTTCGTTTGCATTAACCATTTCCAACCCCCTAATTATAGTTTTGCTAATGGCACTTTATGCCCGTTTTAATTTTATCAATCAACAAACTTCCTTTCTCGAATCGGCAATAGGAATGTTTTCCATCTTATCAGGAGCTGCTGCATGGTGGTTTTTGCTAACAAGCATTGTAAATCTATTTCGTAATAAATTTAATGTAAGAGGGCTGCGGTTTGTAAATATCATTACAGGAAGTTTTATCATGGCACTGGCATTAATCAGCCTCATTTTGACACTTACTGGTGATATCCTTCTTTAACAACAAAAACCCCAAAGGAGAAACTTAGTTTATTCTTAGTGTTAAAAGGTATTGATTGTCTGTCGGATAGCTGTTAATTTAGATAATAGATTTTCTAATTGATCTAATGGTAACATGTTGGCTCCATCTGATAAAGCTTTAGATGGTTCGGGATGTGTTTCAATGAAAATACCATCAACCCCCACAGAAATACCTGCACGTGCTATAGTTTCAATAAGTTGAGGTATGCCACCTGTTACACCTGAAGATTGATTTGGTTGTTGAAGTGAATGAGTTGCATCAAGAACTACAGGAAATCCAAATCGTTGCATGGTTGGAATGCCACGATAATCAATCACTAAATCTTGATAACCAAAAGTTGTACCACGCTCAGTCAACATCACACGATCATTTCCGGAGTCAATCACCTTTTGAGCTGCGAATTGCATTGCTTCAGGTGATAAAAATTGTCCTTTCTTGATATTGATCCAGCGTTGAGTGCTTGCTGCGGCTTCCAAAAGTTCGGTTTGCCGACAAAGAAAAGCCGGAATTTGCAATACATCTACATATTCAGCAGCCAACAGTGCTTCCTCTTGCGTATGAATGTCAGTCACAACCGGGATATTAAATGTTGTAGCTACTTTTTGCAAAATTTTCAGGGCTTTTTCATCGCCAATACCACGAAAAGAATCGATACGTGAGCGATTCGCTTTACGATATGAGCCTTTAAAAATGTAAGGAATCTCGTATTTGTCACTCAGAGCAACAATTTGTTCAGCAATGGCCAACGCCATAAATTCTCCTTCAATGACACAAGGACCGGCCATTAAGAAAAAATTTCCTGACATGGTATGTTTTAGTTGTGGTAATGATAGTGGAAGCATAATTTCAATAAATTTGATATATTAGTATAGATGATGCATTCAATATAATGTTCTGAGATCTTACAACTATGGTTTATTGAGTAAGTGATTTATGATGTTTAAAAGTAAAGTTACTTTGCATGACATAGCTAAATAACGTAGTAAATAATGTAACCACCATTTTTGCAGGAGTTGGATAAAAATTCCATTCACCAACAAACAATCTCAATCCAAAATAATTGATTAAAATACAGCCGACTACAACAAGAAAATAGCGTAAGAATTGGACTCTTACACGTAATAAAGATCCATTGAAACTGATATATTTAGATAATAAGAAGCCACTAACAAACGTTATTGGAAAAGTGCAAATAAAAGCAGAAATATAAGGAGTAATTGTCACAACAGACACATGGACCAATTGCTTTTGAAAAACAAAATTATAGAAGACAAAAAAAAGAAACCAATCAAACAACACATTGGCGGATCCACAAAAAAAATACCGAAACACAGATTCCGGAATGTTCCTTTTAAAAAAAGGCCAATAGAATAGGTCAATAAGTTGTATAATCCTTCTTCGAGTCCAATTTCCTAATTTTCTCATCTGATACTCGATTGTTACTAAAATAGTAAATAGCTTTAACGTAGGTTATCCGGTAAATTCTGGCTAATTTTGCAACTTGAAATAAGTAACAAAGATACAATTTTTTGCTCATCATGGCAGCAATTGAATTCTTTCATTCAATCCATTTATCACAGAATCGTATGCACGAAGTCAGAGCAAAAAAACAGTTAGGGCAGCATTTTCTAAAAGATGAAAGCATTGCAGAGTGCATTGTGAATAGTTTACAGATTACTGAGCCCACGCGTGTTCTTGAAGTCGGACCTGGTACAGGTGTGTTGACACGCTATTTGATTCAAAACAAGCTTATTGATTTAAAAACAGTTGAAATTGATCAAGAGTCTGTTTACTATCTTCGTCGCCATATTCCAAATCTTTCAATCATTGAAGGAGATTTTTTAGCTATGGATTTACAAACGTTGTTTGATGGTAATACCTTTTATGTAATTGGTAATTTTCCATATAATATTTCAAGTCAGATATTCTTTAAGTCCTTGCTTTTTAAGAATCAAATGCCGATGATTGTTGGCATGTTGCAAAAAGAAGTAGCAGAAAGGCTTGCATCACCTCCGGGCAATAAGCGATATGGAATTTTGAGTGTTTTACTACAGGCTTATTATAACATTGAATATCTGTTTACTGTTTCGGAACAAGTTTTTGATCCTCCTCCCAAAGTTAAATCAGGCGTTATCAGGTTGCGCCGAAATGATGTTGAGTCTTTAGATTGCGATGAAATTCTTTTTAAATGTGTTGTAAAAACAGGGTTTAATCAACGACGTAAAACACTTCGGAATGCATTAAAATCACTTATTGGCGAATTTTCTACAACGCATTCATTGTTAGATAAAAGAGCTGAACAACTTGATGTTGCTTCATTTATAGAGTTAACTAATTGGATATCAATAAATAGAAACAGGTAAATTTCAGAAATTCATTAACCATAATCCACATCATAAACAGTCATGCACCTCGATATTACTACCCCTGCTCTTTTTTTTTCAGCTATTTCGCTTATTTTGCTTGCATTTACGAATCGATTCCTGTCATTAGCCCAACTCATTCGAAATTTGCATGAACATTATTTAGCAACGTCATCTGAAAAAGTGTTAGCACAAATTCAAAATTTGAGAAAAAGACTCTATTTGATTCGTAACATGCAAATTTATGGCGTTAGTAGTTTGTTTTTATGCGTTGTATGTATGCTTTTTATCTTCATTAATTTTAATAACATTGCATTCTTCACCTTTGGCATTGCTGTGATCTTACTGCTCATCTCACTTGGTTTGTCAATTCGAGAATTGATGATTTCAGTTCATGCAATTGATCTTCATTTAAAAGACATCGAGAAAAAATAGCAGTTTGTAACAAATTTTCTATGCGTAATCAATATAAAGTGTTGTAATTATGATGTTGAGTCAACTTATACTAATAAAAAAGATTATTTTTCAAAATTCAAATACCATAATCGGAAATTTCTCGTTAATTACTACAAAATGATTGAATATATTAAAGGTACTATTGTTGACTTATCCCCAATTTTTGTTACAATAGAAACGGGTGGAATAGGTTATATGTTGCACATTACATTGCCGACATATGTTATCCTTGAACAGAAAAAAGAAGCACAATTATATGTTTATGAGGCAATCAGAGAAGATGCATACCAACTGTTTGGATTCCTGAATAAAGCAGAAAGAGAATTATTTATGCAATTAGTATCTGTTTCAGGTGTAGGTGCAAACACTGCCCGCATGATGTTATCGTCACTTTCAGTTGCTGAATTAATCATGGTTATTTTGACTGAAAATGTTGTTGCTTTAAAAAATATCAAAGGAATTGGTGTCAAAACAGCACAACGTATCATCATTGATTTGAAAGATAAAGTAGGAAAAATAATGGAAGGGAAAGAGGCAACATTCAAACAGGATACTTCTGCAAAGGACGAAGCATTATCAGCTTTATTGATGTTAGGATTCAATCAGTTACAAGCTCAAAAAGCTTTAGCAAAAATCTTTACCGAAAACAGTACTTGTAATGTTGAAGTAGCAATTCGTACTGCTTTGAAAATGCTGTAACTTTCATAGCTTCTGTTAAAAAGCAATTCGTTTGTGGTAAAAAAAATAATCTTATTTGCAATTTTTATAAGCATTTTTGTTGTATTTGCCATTCCTCCGGCAACGACAAGAATTGTTGTACAATCGTCGCAATTGACCAATAAACAAACAGCTCATCCCACACAACAAGATACTATTCTTCATTATTCTGTAAATAATTTAGTAAAAAACGATACCGGTGATTTACTAAAGAAATATCCTGTCGATTTAAAAACACCTCAAAATATAAAGACATCTATTGTTTACGATCCAGTTAGTAATGAATATTATGTCTATACCAGACTTGGAAATATGGATCTTTCCTCTCCAATAGTCATGGATAGTTCACAATATCAACGATATTCGATGCAACAATCCATGCAATCGTATTGGCACCATTTGAATGATTCAGTCAAACAAACAGAAGATCAAAAGTTCGCTAAAACAGATATGAAATTTAGTTTAGGTCCTGCAGACAAACTTTTTGGAACAGGAGGTGTTCAACTCCGTATGCAAGGTTCGGCTGAATTAAATTTTGGCATTCGCACAAACTCGGTAGATAATCCTGTTTATACATCCAGCATGCGAAATCCACCACCGGAATTTGACTTCAATGAAAAAATTCAAGCCAACGTCAATGGGAAAGTGGGGGATAAGGTAAACTTTAATTTAAACTACAACACGGAATCGACTTTTGCTGCAGATCAAAAAATGGTCAAACTTAATTATCAAGGAGATAATGATGAGTTTATTCGAAAAATTGAAGCAGGGAACGTCAGTATGCCACTTAACAGCTCATTAATAAGTGGAAGTTCATCTCTTTTTGGAATAAAAACGGAGTTGCAGTTTGGCAAACTTAATGTAATTGCAATAGCTTCACAACAACTTTCTCAAACCCAAACAGTCAATACACAAGGAGGTGCGCAAATCACAAAGTTCCAAATTGCTATTGATCAATATGATGCCAATCGTCACTTTTTTTTGTCCTCCTATTTTCGTAACCATTTTAATCAATGGATGAATCAACCTCCATATATAACTTCGGGAATTATTATAAATCGCATTGAAGTATGGGTAACCAATACAAAAGGAGACTATTCTCAAGCCAGAAACATTTTAGCTTTTTCTGATTTAGGAGAATCATCTGATTTGACTAATAGCCATTGGGTTCAAAATCCTTTGGCAGTTAATCCGGATAACGCAACCAACTCTCTTTATAAAGAAGTTTCATCACTTAGTGGTGTTCGAAACGATCAATCTTCCATGTCTATGCTCAATACCCAGTTTGGAGGTTTTGGTATTTCAGGAAGTCATGATTTTGAAATCGTAGAAAGCGCACGTCCCTTGGATCCTTCAGAATATATTCTCAATAGTAGTTTAGGATATATCACTTTAAAATCAAAATTAAATCCAGATGATGTATTAGCCATTGCATACCAATATACTGAAGCCGGCAAAACCTATCAGGTAGGAGAATTTTCTACTGATCAGATTACAGCACCTCAAGCGTTAATCGTGAAGCTTATCAAAAACTCGAATTTATCACCCTCCGTTCCACTTTGGAAATTGATGATGAAAAATATTTATTATATTGGATCACAACAAATTCAAGCCGATAAATTTCAGTTAAATGTTATGTATCAAAATGATTCAACAGGCACATCTGTCAACTACATTAATGAGGGGAACATTAAAAACACACGCCTATTACAAGTAATGAATCTGGATCGTCTCAATGCACAGAATTCTCCTCATCCTGACGGACTTTTTGATTATATAGAAGGATACACCGTAATTTCAAATGGTGGATATATTATTTTTCCTGAAATTGAACCTTTTGGCAGTTATTTAGCTTCAAAAATCGGCAATCAGGCCATTGCTCAACGCTATATATACCAACAATTATATGATTCAACCTTAATCGAAGCACAACAATTTACTCAAAAAAATAAATTTATATTATCAGGGCAATACAAAGGTACTTCCAGCTCACAAATACAACTTAATGCCACCAATATTCCACGTGGCTCTGTTGTGGTGACAGCCGGGGGTCAAACATTGGTGGAAAATCAAGATTATGTGGTAGATTACAACATGGGCACTGTGACTATTTTGAATCAAGGTCTTTTATCACCGGGAACTAATATCAGTGTGAAACTTGAAAACCAATCTATGTTTAATCTGCAACGAAAAACTTTATTTGGTACTCACCTTGAGTATGCTTTTAGTAAGGATTTTACAGTAGGAGGCACCATTATGAATCTTTCAGAGATGCCACTTACTCAAAATGTAAATTATGGAAATGATCCTATTTCTAATACAATCTGGGGATTAAATACATCTTATCGAACTGAATCACAATGGTTGACAAACTTAGCCAATAAAATCCCGTTATTAAATCTCAAGAAACCATCAACCATTAATTTTAATGCTGAATTTGCTCAACTTATTCCTGGGCATTCAAGTTCTGTTACTAAACAAGGTGTTGTTTATATAGACGATTTTGAATCAACACAAACCAATATTGATCTGAGTTATCCATATAACTGGTCATTAGCCAGTACGCCTTATGATAATACCGCCAATCCTCTTTTCCCTGAAGCGGGATTAAACAATAATTTGGATTATGGAAAAAACAGAGCTCTCTTCAACTGGTTTACAATTGATCAATCAGTTTTCAGTACGAACTCGTCTTTGACCCCTGCATATATACGTAACAATAAAAATTTGCAATCCAATAATTTAACCCGCCCTGTTCTTGCACAAGAAATTTTCCCTAATGAACAAAACTTATATGGGACTACTTCGTATCTTCCGGTACTAAATCTCTCCTTCTTTCCTACAGAACGTGGACCATATAATGTTGATGCTCTTCCAGAAACTTATAGTAGCGGAATTGACGTAAATGGTAAATTACGTAATCCGCAAAGCCGTTGGGGTGGCATTATGCGGGCACTGACAACCACGGATTTTGCAGCTGCCAATATAGAATATATCGATTTTTGGATGATGAATCCATTTATAAACGATTCGCTAAATGTCAATCCGGGTGGAGATCTTTATTTTAATCTGGGCGATATTTCAGAGGACGTATTGAAAGCCGGATATAAATTTTTCGAAAATGGATTGCCGGCTAATGGAGATACTACAGGCACAATTACAACGGTATGGGGAAGAGTGCCAACCATTCAATCCACGGTTTTGGCTTTTGATAATAGTCAGGATGCATTGAAATACCAGGATGTGGGTTTAGATGGATTATCTAATGCAGACGAATTCACATTCCCAACCTATAAAAATTATTTGGCCCAATTGAAAACAATTCTTTCTCCTGAAACGATACGTCAATGGCAAAATGATCCATTCTCACCTTTTAACGATCCAGCCGGAGGCAAATATGCACATTATCGAAGTTCATATTTTGACCAAATACAATGCGATATCATAGAGCGCTACAAACGATTTAATGGAACCAAAGGCAATTCCACAACAGATCCAAATTCGAATTTTAGTACAGCTGCCACTTCTCTACCTGACACGTATGATATTAATCACGATAACACGCTGAATCAGAGCGAGAATTATTATCAGTATAAAGTTTCATTACGACGAACTGACTTGCAGGTTGGAACAAATTTTGTTGTCGATAAAATTGTGTCAAAAGTGAATTTGGCAAATAGCAAGCAAAGTAATGTTACATGGTATCATTTCCAAATTCCTATACAAGATTACCAAAAACGAATTGGAAACATTACTGATTTCTCGTCCATACGTTTCTTGCGTATGTTCATGACAAATTTTCAAGATTCTACATTCTTGCGTTTTGGAACATTAAATTTAGTCCGTGGAGAATGGAAGAATTACACGCTACCCCTGTATAATACACAACAACCTCCATCAACAGATGGGCAACTTACAGTTGGAGCTGTTAATATTGAAGCAGATGGTAATCGAATTCCGGTTAACTATGTTTTGCCTCCCGGCGTTACACGTCAAGTAGATCCAAGTCAGCCACAGATCGTGCAAGAGAACGAACAATCATTGGCAATGACGGTAACCAATCTTTCCCCTGGTGATGCGAGATCTGTATATAAAAACACAAGCTATGATATGCGTAACTATAAACGTTTACAAATGTTTACGCACGCTGAACAATTACCGGATGACGCTACCAATTTACAGGATTACGAAATGATTGCATTTATTCGTATTGGCTCTGATTTAACAAACAACTATTATGAATATGATGTTCCATTGACAATAACACCTGCAGGACATTATCAACAAAACAGCACTAACAATGTAGCTACTGTTTGGCCACAAGCAAATAATTTTGATATTCAGTTATCTATATTAACCACATTAAAACTACAACGAGATAAAGAAACGACTAGCAGTCATTCAGCTTCTTACGCTCAACCTTACTCCTATTATGATCCAAACTATCCTCAAAATAAAGTAACTATTGTTGGTAACCCAAGTTTAAGCGATGTCGAGACTGTCATGATTGGTGTTCGAAACAATGGACGTGTTGTAAAAGATGGTAATATATGGTTTGATGAGTTTCGATTAACCGATTTTAATGAAAGCGGAGGTTGGGCTGGTTTAGCTAATCTCAGCATAGGTCTTTCTGATTTTGGTACTGTTAATTTAGCAGGAAAAGTAGTTACGGCAGGATTTGGAGGTATCGAACAAAGTTTAATGGAACGTAGCATGAATAATGATTATCAGTATAATGCTGCTGCTATGTTGCAATTGGGCAAATTTTTTCCCGAAAAAACCAAAGTAAGTATCCCTCTTTATATATCTGTTTCTCAAGAATTAACGCAACCCAAATATAATCCGTTAGATCAGGACATCCTTCTTTCAGATGCTTTAAACAATGCAACATCTGCAGCTGAACGCGATTCCATCAAATCACTCTCTCAAACATGGCAAACCACAAAGAGTTTCAATATCACCAATGCTAAAATAGATATTCGTAGTAAAGAGCCTAAATTATATGATCCTGCAAACTTTTCATTATCATATATCTATAATGAAACCTCAGAAAAAGATCCAACTACAATATACAGTTTTACGAAAAACTATCAAGGAACGTTTAATTATACCTTTAGTACAGCACCAAAACCATGGGAACCATTTAAGAAAAACAAAAAATTAGACTCTCCATTCCTCAAATGGTTAGCTGAATTCAATCTTAATTTCACTCCATCTCTTATAGCTTATAACACCAATATTACACGAACCTATACGCAATCACAACTTCGCGATTTTGATCTCGATCTCGGTATGACACAAAGTAAATATGATTTGCTATCGTTTAGCGATGTTTTTTTATGGAATAAACGGTTTGATTTTCGATATGATATTACCAAAGGACTGTCTCTTTCTTTTACATCTACAACCAATTCCATTATTGATGAACCTTATGTGCCTGTTGATAAAAACTTATTTCCAGACGAATATAAGGAATGGAAAGACTCCATCAAAAACAGCCTTGCCAATTTTGGACGACCTCTTGCCTATCAACAAGTATTTAATGTTTCTTATATATTGCCTTTTAATAAATTACCCTATTTGGACTTCATTAGCGGGCAACTTCAATACAACTCCAACTACAATTGGCAAACAGGGGTCACAACGAGTGGAAATTTAAATGTTGGCAATGTCATTAGTAGTACAGCACAATCACAAGCGAATGCTCAGTTCAATTTTGAAATGCTTTACAACAAAATTGCTTATTTACGCGATATTAATCATAAATATGCCCTTAATGGTCAAAAAATTCCATTTAAGGCACATTCTTTCAAACAAAAAATAGTATTAAAAGATAATCAACCTACTAAAATCATTCATCAATTGAATAGCCAGAAATTTATTATTACAGCAATTGACAGTGTAAACAAACCCATTACAATTACTTATAAGCAATTAAATTCCAATACACTTGAAATTAATCCAATTTCAGAAACCAAGACAGTTACAATCACCATTACATCATTAGATCCTAACGATCTCAATATTTATCAACACATTGCAGAATATGCATCACGTGTTTTGATGATGGTACGTCGCGGTAGTGTTACGTATCATTATAGTCAAAACATGACAATACCTGGCTTTGAGGGTACCAGCAAGTGGCTTGGTCAATCAAATGTTTTAGGATCAACGGCTCCGGGTCTTGGTTTTGCTTTTGGTTTTTTCGATAAGGATTTTATCAATAAAGCATACAATAAAGGATGGTTATTGTCAAATGATACGGTCGTCAATCCAGCAACATATTCCACTACCAAAGATTTTGATGCCCGACTTAATCTTGAGCCTCTACCCGGATTGAAGATTGATTTAGGACAACAATGGTCATCTGCAGGACAATCACAAACACAATATATGTTTCAGGGTATGCCTACAACTTTTAATGGTACTCTACAAATGAGTTATATTGCCATTATGACTGCGTTTCAAAGCTCCGGAAATTTTGCCAATGGATATGCTTCCAAAGCTTTTGAACAATTTGAAAAAAACCGCACGATTGTTGCGACTCTCCTTGCTAACCGTTATTCTGGACAGCCATATCCTAATACCGGATTTATGGAAGGATCTGCTTTAGCCGGCAAAACATACAATTCAAACAACGGTGGAATAAACCCCGACTCACCAGACGTATTAATTCCGGCTTTTTTAGCAGCTTATAGTGGGCATTCAATAAATGGAAGTAGATTAGGCCTTTTTCCAAGCATACTTCAATCGCTGCCTAATTGGCGAATTTCTTATGATGGACTTTCCAACCTGCCATTCATTTCAAAATACCTTCGTACATTAACAATTAACCATACTTATACCTGCCAATATACTATCGGTTCATATTCTACTTATTCAAATTGGGCGCAAAATACAAATGGATTAGGCTTTATTCAGGACGTTGTGACTGGAAATCCTGTACCATCATCACCATATAATATTAGCTCAGTGATGTTAACTGAAAATTTTGCTCCTTTGATTGGTTTCGACGCAACCTTGAAGAATAGTATGACTGCCCATCTCGAATATAGAACACAACGCAATTTGTCTCTCAATATGACCAGCAACCAAATTATGGAAGCATCTACCAAAGCGTGGGTTATAGGTATGGGTTATATGATTAAAAATTTCAACGTCATTCTGAAAGTAAAAAACAAACAATCTAAAGTTAAAAATGATTTGAATTTAAGGTGTGACTTATCCATTCAAAATACAAAGAGTCTGCTCAGAACAATTGACACGCTTAACACGCAGCCGATTGATGGGGGTCTGCTTACCACTCTCAAAGTCTCTGCTGAATATGTTTTAAGCTCAAGCTTAAACGTCCGTGCATTTTACGATCGCACTATGAGTAATCCATTGATTTCCAATTCATATTCAATGGCAAATTCAGATTTTGGGGTTACCTTCCGTTTTATGTTATCACGTTAAACAATATTTCGTCTCGGCTAAAAAGCCTTCTTGTTGTTGCTTATTAAATTCATCAACGTGGAGTGTCAAAATTTGCCGAGATTATCTCACCGCTTGAAAATGAGTTTTTAAGGGACAACTAATTACATCAATCGAATAAAGTTGGCCTGTCTTTATCTAATTGTTGTAATATGGAGCGAATAAGCGTTTCGCGCATAAAATGAGAAGTATTGGATATTTTGTACTTTGCTATATAATGGTTTAGTACTTTGTATTCTTCATCATTGAGTAGGAAGCTCATTCGATGTGTTCTTTTCATTGGTGGGTAAGATGGCAAAACTTTTTTCTGAGTTTTGTGTTCCATTGTTTAAACGTTAATGTAAGTTGCGTATCCTACCTCAAATTCAACAAAAACATTCAGAAGTTAATACCACGTAATAATCTGAACGGGTTGTTTTTCAGTAGATGTTATCAATAAAAGGATTGCAAGTTAAAATCGCAAATGATTTCTTCTTATGGTAATACGGATACTCTCATCCAATGGTTTGTCATTTACCAAGACCATATAACCGCCGCCACCCGCACCAGCTAATTTTTGAGCTAACGTAAATGATTTATATTCGTCAATTATCATTTTCACTTCCGGAGGTAACATAGCTGGAAAAAGCTTTACTTGTGCTTCAAATGATCGGTTGATATAGTTAGCAAACTGTTCCAGATCTTTTTCTAATATAAATTTCCAACATCCATCTGCAGCATCTGCTAAGCCTTTTACATTCTCCACATTGATATATGTTTCTTTTAAGAGATTAAGTCCTTGCTCACGAGGCCAAAGAAGTCTTAAAAACACATGTTCCTCCAGCCAGTCAAGAACAGAATCATCCAAGCAAGTTTCAATCTTTTCAGGCCAGTAATCGTTGTTATAATAATGTCGCACCAACCCGGGCATACAAATACCAATTGCATCTTGTGCACCGGAAATTTCCTTGCGTCCTGGTTCGTTTTCATATCGGAAAGTTAGTTGTGCTAACTTTTCAGGATGCATTGATGGCAAATCATAAGGCCACAGTTTTTTCAATGCATTACGTGTCGAAGTGCTCATACCGCATCGTTCGTTGAACTCAATAGTAGGTTCTAAAGACAACGTAATAGCCCATCCGGGGTGAAATTTTGAAACATAAGGTTGATCAATCCATGTCCCAGCAAGATCAATGCGATAAGGCAAGCTGCTGTGGGTTGATGTGCGAATGGCCGTAGTGCTGCGTGCAGGCAAACTCAGATCCGGAATTCGTTTTAAAACAACGTATTCAATATTCAGGGCTTTACAAAGGGCTTCTTTCTGAGGTGAATGCCCATCTTCATTGACAATAAAGATATCCGGCATAAAAGATAGTACTTCGTGTTCAAAATCCATGATTCCTGATCCTGAATTAATCCACGCATCTGTCACATAGCGAATCGATTTTACCATGTAAAGTCGTTCAATTTCGCTATTAATGGTGTCCCGTCCTTTAAGTTCACGAATAGTTCGATCAGAGCCAATTCCCACATAAAGATCTCCAAAAGAGGAAGCTTCTTTGAAAAAAGCAACATGTCCACTATGGAGCATGTCATAACAACCAGTTACAAAGACTTTCTTTGACATCGAAATGATTCTTTACCTGTATGTAGACCATTAAAGATCTTTCCCGTGACAATTTTTGTATTTCTTACCGCTTCCACAAGGACATGGATCATTTCGTCCTGTCTTTTTCTCGACATGAATTGGTTGAACCTTTTGCTGTTCGCGGGTATCTTGTTGTGTAGGATCTTCAGTTCCGTTTGCGCTGTCTTTATGGGTTTTATACCTACTGAAATCCGACCGGCGCTCTTGTGCTGCTTGTTGCAATTGTTCCGGCTCACGTGTGGGAATCTGCCCCCGCATTAAAATGGCTGTTGTACGACGGTTGATCGTGTCGATCATCTCTTTAAAGATTGTAAACGACTCTAATTTATAGATCAGTAATGGGTCTTTCTGTTCATAACTGGCATTTTGCACAGATTCGCGCAAGTCGTCCATTTCACGGAGGTGTTCTTTCCATTGATCATCAATGATAAGCAATAAAACAGCTTTTTCAAAGGCCTTAACCACTTCTTTCCCTTCTGTTTTGTATGCTTCTTCTAAATTGACGGGAATGTTATACATACGATGTCCGTCGGAAAGAGGAATAAGAATATTTTGATAAGTTTGATTTGGTGTTTCATATACTTGTTTGACGACAGGATAAACAATATCCGCAAGTTTATCCATTTTACGTTTGAAAGTTTCAAGCGCTTTTTGATAGAGAACATCTACGACATCATTATAGCGCATAGACCGGAACTCATTCTCTTCGAAAGGCAAATCCATAGCAAAAAGAGTCATAATCTCTTCCACAAGACCCTCATAATCGAGCATCGAATGATAACGTTCAACCACTGAATAGACTGTTTCACTTAACATGGTAAGAATGTCTATTGCGATCCGGTCTCCACCTAAAGCATGAAAGCGTCGTTTATAAATGACAGTACGTTGCGCATTCATCACGTCATCATATTCAAGCAAACGTTTTCGAATTCCAAAGTTATTTTCTTCTACCTTCATTTGTGCCCGCTCAATCGATTTGGAGATCATGGAATGTTCAATCATTTCTCCTTCTTTGAAGCCTAAGCGATCCATAATTCCTGTGATACGTTCTGACCCAAATAATCGCATCAAATCATCTTCCAATGATACATAAAAAGCCGAAGATCCCGGATCTCCCTGGCGGCCTGCACGTCCCCGTAACTGGCGGTCGACACGCCGGCTTTCATGTCGTTCTGTCCCCACAATGGCTAAACCACCGGCTTCTCTAACTTCCTGAGATAATTTTATATCAGTTCCACGACCGGCCATATTAGTGGCAATAGTCACAATACTGCGTTGTCCCGCTTGAGCCACTATCTCTGCCTCATGTTGATTTTGTTTCGCATTAAGTACATTATGTGGAATTTTACGTCCTGTCAGCATCCGGCTAAGCAACTCGGATATTTCAACCGATGTAGTACCCACCAAAACAGGTCGTCCAACATTGACCAAATTTGTTATCTCATCAATAACCGCTGCATATTTTTCGCGTTTTGTCTTGTAAACGCGATCATTCTGATCATTACGAATAATAGGGCGATTCGTCGGAATAACCATCACGTCTAATTTGTAGATGTCCCATAACTCGCCTGCTTCAGTTTCCGCAGTACCCGTCATCCCGGACAATTTGTGGTACATACGAAAATAGTTTTGCAATGTGATGGATGCAAATGTTTGAGTTGCGGCTTCAACGGTTACTCGTTCCTTTGCTTCGATTGCCTGATGCAAGCCATCTGAATAGCGTCGTCCTTCCATAACCCGGCCTGTTTGCTCATCAACAATCTTCACTTGCCCATTAATAACTACATATTCAACATCTTTTTCAAACAAGGTGTATGCTTTCAGCAGTTGATGAATTGTGTGAACGCGCTCTTGTTTCACTGAATAATCGGCAATCATTTCATCTTTCTTCACCTGTTTTTCTTCAGGTGCCAAATGCATACGTTCAAGCTCTGCCATTTTCTCTCCTATGTTCGGCAGCACAAAGAAATATGGATCATTCGAATCACCGGTAATCAGATCAATCCCTTTATCGGATAATTCAACGCTATTATTTCTTTCATCAATCACAAAATAAAGCGGATCGGTCACTATGTACATTTCCCGGTTGTTATCCTGCATGTAATAGGTTTCCGTTTTCTGCATCTCCGCTTTGATGCCTTGCTCACTCAAAAATTTGATGATTGCTTTGTTTTTTGGCAATCCTTTATATGCACGGAACAATAACAACGAACCCTCTTTGCGTTGTTTGTCATTATTTGACTTCATTAAATTTCGCGATTCGGCAAGCAATTTGGTTACCAAAGCACGTTGAGCATCATAAAGGCGTTCCACTTTAGGGAGTAACTCTTCAAAAAGTTGATCCTCACCTTTAGGAATTGGTCCCGAAATAATTAAAGGAGTACGTGCATCATCAATCAACACCGAGTCTACTTCATCGACAATAGCGTAATGATGTTCCCGTTGCACAACATCTAATGGACTATTTGCCATGTTATCCCGTAAGTAGTCAAAACCAAATTCATTATTGGTTCCAAAAGTAATATCAGCTTGGTAAGCATTTCGACGAGGATCGGAGTTGGGATCATGTTTATCGATGCAATCCACCGTCAATCCCTGATACATGTAAAGTGGGCCCATCCATTCGGAGTCACGTTTTGCTAAATAATCATTCACAGTGACTAAATGCACACCTCGTCCGGCTAATGCATTCAGGAAAACAGGAAGTGTAGCAACAAGGGTTTTTCCTTCACCGGTACCCATTTCCGCAATTTTACCTTTATGTAATGCAACACCACCAACTAACTGCACATCGTAATGGATCATATCCCATTTTATGAGGTTACCTCCGGCAAGCCATTGATTGAAATAAATTGCTTTGTCACCTTCTATGCGCACGAAGTCAAACTGCGTTGCAAATAAGCGATCCATATCAGTCGCTGTAACTTCAATAGTTTCATTTTCAACAAAACGACGTGCTGTGTCTTTCATAATGGCGAAAGCCTCTGGTACCAGCTTGTCTAAGATTTCCTCATATTTCTCGAGTACGTTCTTTTCTAATTTGTCAATTTCATCATAAATCTTTTCACGTTTCTCAAGCGGTTCTGATTCAATAGTCTCTTTTAATTCAATAATACGATCATTCTCTTCAGCAACATAGGCTTGAATTTCTTGTTTTATGGCTTTAGTTCGTTGCCTGACCTCATCGTTGGTTAGTTTTGAAATGACCTCGTATGCTTCTTTGATTTTTTCTACAACCGGCATGATTTCACGCAAATCATGTTGCGATTTGTTTCCAAACATTTTACTTAAAAACTCATTAAATCCCATGATGAAAAGTGATATTAGTATATTTTCGACTTGCAAGCAAAAAGACAATGCAACAAGATATGTTCTAAATCATTGGTTTACTAATGATTGGTCTTGACATTGCACATCTTTCATTTTGATGGCAAAGATACACTTTTTCGATGATGAATTAGCATATTTACAACAAACTCACAGCAATTGACAGCCATTTTCACTCAGAAAACAGGCCCGTCAACTCACAAGTGAAAAGAGGCAGTATAGATTATTTGAACTCAATCATAAACTCGCTCAAGCTCTTTTCCTGTGAAATATGCAACTTTTTTCGTAACCGCGAACGACCTGCTTCAACTCCCTTAAGCGAGATATTCATAAGATTAGCAATGTCTTTCGAGGTTAAATTAAGTCGTAGGTAGGCACACAATCGTAAATCGTTAGAAGTAAGTTCAGGGTAATGTTCATGCAACTTCCGAAAGAAGTTGTCGTGTATGCGATCAAAATTGGTTTGAAAGATTGCCCAGTCATCTTCGGTAGAAAGATTTTCGTCAATGATACGTATAATCTTATCAAAATATTTCTTGGGATATTGAACTCCTAACTGCTTTTTCTGATCAATAAGTTCCTCTTTAATATTTAACAGAATATCGTTTTTCTTGATAATGGACATGGTTGAGCTGGCTAAATCTTTGCTTTTCAGAGTCAATTCAGTCTCCAGTTTCTCGTTTTCGAGTCGAATGATTTGTTGTTCGCGTTCTTCTACCTCTTTTCGTCGCAATTCAGTATGTATTTGTTCAATCTTGGCTTTTTTCTTCAGTAAAAACAGTTTCATTTTATATATCCCCAATAGAATCAAACCAATGATTATCAATATATAAAACAATTTTGCCCATATACTTAAATAAAATGGAGGCAATACTTCAAAAGGAAACGATACACAATCGACCACTTCTCCTGTTGATGTGACAGCTTCTGCCATAAATACATAGTGATTGTAAGGTAACCGTTTATATTCCTGATTGGGTATTATTTTTAAATCTGACCATCTTGTATCAAAACCTTCAAGTTTATACCGGAAATAGGTATTATCCAATTCATCATAGTTTGGGAATGCTACAGAGAAATTAATTGAGTTTAGTCTGAAAGGCAGTGGGTTCGGATGAAAGAATGCCACATCGAGATGTTCTGAGTTATCCATATTCATGGCTTCAATACGCTTGATGACAAGTGGAAAGAGTGTGGTGTTCTTCTCTTTTCGATCTTGCATTTGATAGAGCGCCAGCCCGTTCTCCATACAAATAAGACATTGGTCATCAGATACCGGCAAAATAGTTTGATTCTTATCAACAGTTTCTCCGGGCAAAGAAGCATAATGAATCACATCAACAATGGTCACTTTATCGTTGGTCACTTGCGCCAAGGCAACATCGTTATCACGAATAAACCAATAATAATCATCCTTAAAATGGCTCACACGATAAGCGGAAGCAAAAATCCCCAGTCCATTGTTCAACAGATTATAAGGGATAATCTTTTTACTCAGATCATCGAACGTATAAAACTTTACTCCATTATTGAAAACCACACGATTACCAATTTTGAACACCGTGATGTTTGTTGGCGCTTTCCCATCGAAAAAAGAATAAAGATGAATAGATTGAATTTTTTTCAAGCTTCGATCCAGCACAATGCGATATAACCCTTGCTGTAAATGCGATGCCCAAATAATACCCTGGTAATCAATTTCAAGATAACGAACAGGATTGATAAACTGATCTACTACATTACTAAATACCCATTTACCTTGTCCGTTCTTTTTATAAATGCAAAGTTGCGTATAGGTTCCCTGAACAAGTACATCTTGTCCCTGAATCATACCGCGTTTCATGCAAAATCCCCCTTGCACAGGACAAACAGGGGCTAACCTTTTCCCGTCCATGCAGTAGGTTGATTCATTATAACCTATAAACAATTGATTGTCAAATCGTGCCAAATTCCAAACCTGACCGCGCACTTGAGAAATCAATTGAACAGATAGCGTCTTTGTGTTGCTGGCCAAATTGCTTATGGTGCCTGAATAAAGCCCTTGGTTGGTCCCGATGAAAATGGAAGAATGATCTACATTCACATCATAAATAGCGCCGATAGAAGGTCTGAAGGAGGTCACGTAATGCACTTTCCCTCCGTTATGAATCAAAGAGATACCTTTGTCTAATGCCAACCACACATTATTGAGTTTGTCGCAATAGATTCCAAGTATTGTATTGTTTTGAAGCGTGTTTGACGTGTTGAGTTGCCAAAGGATTTCTCCTTCTTTATTAATGGCAATGGCTCCATCTAAAATGGTACCAATGACAAAAACAGAATCTTTTGTCATCACTGCACGATTGGCCTGTGCCTTCATTAATAACTCATTTGCTTCATTCTTGAATACTTCGCATTGGTTATCATGAAGCAGGAAAAGGCCGCCTGTTGTGGTTACTAACAAAGCACGATGTGCATCATAAGGCAGTATCGAAATCACCGGGCTTTTTGGTGCATTGTGAGCAATAACAGGCAAGAATTGTTGTGTGGCAGGGTTCATTCCTGAAAAGCCCATTTCATTGATGTGAGAAAATATTTCGTGTTGGTATTCGTTGAAAATCAAAAATATCATCGGTAAACGAAACCCTTTCACTGTTTTGCCATCATACATGAAGTAGGAATTAAATGACTGGAAGTAGATTTTCCCATGAATCTTAAGGATGCTCCATATCTCGTCATTCTGCATCTTATAGTTTTTCAAAAGCAGTGACAACGAATGGTAGCGCAGCTCACCGTTAGAAGCTGGTTCAAAATAGCCAAACTCCTCGAAAGAGCCCACATATATTCTCCCGTCATGGCTGATGAAAAGAGACCGCACCACTCTGTTTCCGGGTATCCGAAAGAGCTCCCATGAAGTGCCGTCGTATTGCAACAAACCATCATTATTCCCTATATAAATAAAGCCATGAGCATCTTGTCCAACCGACCAGTTTTGATTTGAGGCTTTGTACTCTTTTTTTGTGAAATTAGAAACAATGGGAACAAAATCCATAGCATAAGAAGGAAGGCTAATCCCTGATAGTAAGAGAAAAAACAGCTTCATTGCGAGATGAAGGACTTGTTGTTTTAGCATGGTAGCAGGTATTGAATTCTATTACAAAGATAATACAAGATTTAGGTTTTTCTAAACCATGATTTAAAACCACAAAACGATGAAATATGCTTTACTTCTATTGAAATTGTCGAAACAATCTGAATTGAAGTAAAATACTCTATGTTTGAAGTGTACTTAACCAGTATTCAATGTTCATGACAGTCATTGAATCCGATGAATGCGTGAAGCCATACCTGATTGTTGAATCTTAATTCGGAATTGAGAAGATCAGTCAACAAGTATAATCCCGTCAGGAACTGTTTATGTATCTTCTTCTAAAGAATTAATGGATAAGTGAGTTGTTCTGATTGCTGAACAAGAATTTATCTTTTTAAGAAATAGTTATGGAAGTTTGACTGGTCACTAGAGATGTGTTCCAACTTTAATTTTGAGAAGAGCCTTAATAAATGAAGTTGTTTTGATGGTATATGGTTCAAAGTAAGGATTGAAGGTCACCATTATTTATTATGTATAAGAATCAGAATATTATTCAATGACAATCATTAAGAGTATTTATCATGCAAGATGGGTTAATATGAACGCTAATGGGCAGAACTTTGATTAGCGTTAACTCATTTGATTCATAATAAACAAATTATCATGAACTTGTTACTCACTCGCGCGAAACATATCAGCAATTCTGCCAAAGAATCCCGTATGTGTTAGTTTGCGGGTATCCTGATATTCGTTATAAAAAGCAGGTTGAGACTCTCTCAATATTTCAATTAATACATCCATTTTTTCCAGTATGATTTCTTCTTCGTCAAATAATTTTACTAACTTTTCACCAGTCTGTTTCATCTCGATATATTCCTTTTTAGGGGCATACATGGCTGCTTTAAAGGCGTCGATAGATGTTTTCAAGGTATCTAATGTATTCGTTGTGATACCATATGTTATCAATGGATAAGCATTTTCTTCAATAACGGTATAAACAATAGAACAAGCTGTGACAAAATCATTATCAGTGAGACGAGCCATATTTGCCTCTGAATAATTGACTTTCTGAGCCAATACTTCATTCTCCATGATTTTTGCATACGCAACAATACGTCGGGTTATATCCAACACTTTTTGAGTTGCAACAATTCTTAATTCGTCTTTGTGTCTTTTTAAGTCAGAAATGTCTTCTTCGCGCTGCTCGCCAAGAATGCCAATTTGTATTGACTTTTCATCCAATAAACTTTCTAAATTCGAAAACGTTGGAAGATCAACAGTTAATGATTGATTTCGTTTTAGCAAATCCGATGTTCGCCTTAACATTGAATAAATGGCACTTTGATTATTAGAGATTATATACATTAAGCAGCTATAGAGCTGGTTTTCATTGACAATTTATAGTTGATAAGAGCACATGCGATTTGCATTACAAGATCATCAATGGCGAACTTATGACAACGAAGGCAATCTTTT
>Ga0255356_1000640_pt1 | contig 23705 bp, 20 predicted proteins | sample HBST100metaG_FD_189944 | JGI IMG/M metagenome (GOLD analysis project Ga0255356, IMG submission 189944) | Peat soil microbial communities from Stordalen Mire, Sweden - H.B.S.T100 | ecosystem: Environmental > Terrestrial > Soil > Wetlands > Peat | place: Sweden: Norrbotten County, Stordalen Mire...
ACCTTTGACTTAGGCATTTTATAGGCATTTTTTGTTCATTTATTAAATTCAAAATAAAATATTATACCTGAAAGGAAACCCTCCGCCCTCAATTTCAGCGCTTGGCCCGACGCTTGCTTTGCCCGAACGGCGCGACATGCAAAAACTGGGAGATGTGGTTATGGCTTTGACGAGACCCGGCAGCGTACCGGCCGATCCCGCTGCGCTACAGGAAGCGGGGGTGAAATACCTATTGGCGAGCTATGTGGACATGCATGGCGCGGCCAAGGCCAAAATGGTGCCCATCGCGCATTATGAGCAGATGCTGGCTGGCTCCGAGCTGTTCACCGGCGCCGCGAATGACGGCGTGCCGCAGGATGTCTCGGACGAGGAAGTCTCCGCCCGGCCAGACCCGAAGAGCTGGAAGATCCTGCCCTGGGCGCCTGAAATCGCTTGGTTCGCGAGCGATCTGTGGTGCGCGGGCAAACCATTTGAACCAGGCAGCCGCAACATCCTCGGCCGCGTGCTGGAGAAAGCGGCGGGCATGGGGCTCGGTATGAATCTGGGCATGGAGGCGGAGTTCTTCATGCTCAAAGACACGCCAGATGGCGGCTACGCCCCGCTCTCCGGCAAGCCGAACCTGGACAAGCCCTGCTACGACGCCAGCCGCCTGCTGGATAATATGGGCTGGCTGGGTGAGCTGGTAAGCGCCATGAACGGGCTTGGCTGGGATGTGTATTCCTTTGACCACGAGGACGGCATCGGCCAGTTCGAGGTGGATTTCACCTATTTTGATGCCCTGACCATGGCGGATAATTACGTGTTCTTCCGCCTCATGGCCAACGAGATCGCGCGCAAGCATGGCGGGTTCGCCAGCTTCATGCCCAAGCCTTACGGCGACCGCGCGGGGAGCGGGGCGCATCTCAACATGTCCCTCTATAGCCTGGCGAGTGGCGAGAACCTGTTCAAGGCCGAGCACGATCCGCGCGGCTGTAATCTCTCGCCCATCGGCTACAAATTCATCGCCGGGGTGCTGAAGCACCTGCCCGCCATCTGCGCCGTGGTGGCGCCGACGGTGAACTCCTATAAGCGCCTGCTCAAACACGGCAGCGCCTCCGGCTTCACCTGGGCGCCGGTGCTGTGCTGCTACGGCAACAACAACCGCACCAACACCCTGCGCGTGCCGCTGGGCGGCGGGCGCGTGGAGCTGCGCGCCGCGGATTCCGCCTGCAACCCGTATCTTGCCGCCGCCATGGTGCTGGCCGCCGGGCTGGAGGGGATCGAGGAAAATCTCGACCCGGGCGATCCGCATCTGGAGAACATGTATCTGAAGACGCCGGAAGACCTCGCCACTGCCGACATCCGCATGCTCCCCGCCACGCTGGCAGAGGCCGTGAATGCCTTCGCCGCGGATCCGTTGAGCGAAAAAGTCTTCGGCCCCGCCATGCATAAGGCATGGATCGACTACAAGCGCGAAGAGTGGCGGCAATACATCAACCACGTCTCGGATTGGGAGAAGCAGCGTTATCTGAAATTCTTCTGATGCCGCAACACGGGCGCATCGCCTATGAAGTCTTCGGCCGCCTGAACGCGGCGGCCGATAATTGCGTGCTGGTGCCAAGCTATTACGGCGGCACCGCGCGCTCCTATTTACCGCTCATCGGACCAGGGCGAGCGCTGGACCCGGAGCGATTCTTCATCGTGCTGCCCAACATGCTGGGCAATGGCGTTTCCAGTTCTCCCAGCAACAGCTCTGAATTTCAGCAAGCCTCGCTGGCTGACAACGTGCATGCGCAGCATGCCCTGCTCAGCCATCTCGGTATACGGCGTATCGCCCTCGCTTATGGGTGGTCCATGGGCGCGATGCAGGGCTTTGCCTGGGCCTCGCTTTATCCGGATATGGTGCGCGCCTTGCTCTCTGTCTGCGGCACGGCGAAATGCTGGCCGCAGAATTACGTGTTTCTGGAAGGGGTCAAGGCAGCGATGGGCGCCGGCAAGAAAGCCTTCGGCCGCGCCTATGCCGGTTGGGCTTATTCCGCCGCCTTCTACCGGGAGGAATTGTGGCGCGGTATGGGCTTCGCCACGCTGGAGGATTTTCTTCGTTTCTGGGAGGACGATCACGAGGCGCAGGATGCGCGTGACCTGCTCGCCATGCTCCATACCTGGCAAACAGCCAAGGCCTTTCCTGAGGATTTAGCGAAAATCACCGCGCGCGTGATCGCCATGCCCTGCGATACGGACATGTATTTTCGCGCCGAGGAAGCTGCGGCGGAAGTGGCGATGATGCAAAATGCCGAGCTGCGCGTGCTCACCTCGCCCTATGGTCATTGCGCCGGCGCACCTGGGCGGTTTACCGCCGAAACCGCGCAGGTGGAAGCCGCTATACGGGAGCTGCTGGCCTAGAAATTCTTCCGCGACTTGCGCGCAGTCGCCCGGCACCAACTCTCGAACACACCCACTTAATTGCGCGGGCCCGGCAAGGCCGCGACCTCGGTGAGCAGCGTGTCGAACTTGGCATAGAAACCGGCATTGCTGAAGCGCCGCGCCGTATGTTGGGCCGCACTCCCCATCTCCTGACGCAGCGATGGGCTGCTGGCGTACATGGCCATGCTGTATGCCAGCATATCGACCCGCCCAGGCGGGAACATCAGGCAGTTGCGGCCATGCGCGAAAATATCCCGGTAGCAGGCCAGGTCCGAAAGCAGCAGCGGGCGGGCGAGCAAGGCCGCCTCATACGCGGCAATCCCTTGCGTCTCGCTGCCCGAGGCCAGGCAGAACATGTCAGCCGACTCCATCCAGGCCAGCACCTCATCATCCGGCAGCCCTTCGATGATCCGGTATTTCTCCGGTTCGGCATCTATGAGTTTGCGCGCCTCCGCATCGATGCCGAAATACGTACCGCAGATCACGGCTTCCATGTTCAGCCCGCTGGCCGCCACGGCGCGGATGAAATCACCAGGGCGCTTGCGCGGCTCCAACGTACCCACTTGCACGGCACGGAAATCGCGCGTCTTGGCCGGCACCGTCTCCCGCGCCAAACCGCGCCCGGCAATCTCCACACCATTGGGGATGACGTGGAACTTCGCCGGGTCGAGCTTATAAGTGAAGGAACGCAGTACATCCTTCTGGAACGGCATCTGATACACAACCGCAGCGGCCTGCGCGAACGCCTCGATCATGTGATTGTGCTTCAGCAGCAGGTCGAGGGCGATCTCCGCCTCATGCACGAACCAGATGACGCGCAGTTGCGGGGCGATCTTCAGCACATATTCGGCCGCGCAGATGCCGTTGCACAAGGCAAGATCGTACTCAGACAGCGCCGCATGAGAGACCACCGGAATGCCGGCGGCCTCGTAGCGCGTTTTCATCGGCCCTTCCTCGGGATTGACCGGGAAGATGTGAACCTCGTGCCCCACGTCACGGAAATGCGTGGCGAGCCGGAAGAGCACCGTGCTCGCCCCCGAGATTGTGAACTCGTGGTTCGCCAGCAGCAGCCGCATGGCCCTAAGAGAGCCGGGCAAGTGCCGCGGTCAGGCGCGCAACCTCTCCGGTGAAACTCTCCTGCCGCTCCCGGTGTTCCTCCAGAATCGTCTCCGGCGCGCGGGATGTGAAATCCTCATTGGCGAGCTTGGCACTAACCTTCGCCAGCTCTGCCTGCGCCTTGGCCAGTGCTCCGGCCAGACGCTTGCGCTCGGCATCCAGATCGATCAGCCCTTCCAGCGGCAGGATGATCGTCGCCTCGCCCAGCACGGCCTGCGCCGCGTTCTTTGGTGGCGTGCCGGTGAGCGGGCCAATTTCCGAAGCACGGGCCATGCGGGAAATCGCCTCGAACCAAGCCTCCGCCCGCGCCAGCGTGGCGGGTGCGGCATCCTGCAACAGCACGGGCGATTTGAGTGAGGGCGGCACGTTCATCTCGGAGCGCACGGTACGGATTTCGGAGATCAAATCGATGACCCATTGCACCTCGCGCCGCGCGGTCTCGGCATCGTTCACCGCTATTTCACCCGGCCAGGGAGCCGCGATGAGCGAGTATTCCGCGCCATAGCCGAAATGGTCCCACAGCTCCTCGGTCACGAACGGGATCAGCGGGTGCATCAGCCGCAGCAGCACGCCCAGCACATAGGCCGCCGTATCGCGGATTTCCGCCGCGTCATCGGAGGCAAAGCCAGGTTTGGCGAACTCGATGAACCAGTCGCAGAAATCACCCCACACCATATGGTAGCAGGTTTGCGCGTAAGCGCCGACCTGGAAGCCATCCAGCGCCTCGGTCGCGCGCGTTACCGCCTGCGCCGCTGCATCCAGTATCCAGCGGCAAAGCGGCAGTTTCGCGTCTTCCGGCTTGAATTCCGGGTTCGGCTTCACGCCGTTCATCTCCAGGAATCGCGCCGCGTTCCAGATCTTGGTGATGAAACCCCGGTTGGTCTCGACGATCTTGGCGCCGAGCTTCACATCCCTCCCCTGCCCCGAGGCCGCAGCCACGGAGTAACGCAGCGCATCGGTGCCATAAGCATCGATGAGCGTCAGCGGGTCCAGGACATTGCCCTTGGATTTGGACATTTTCTGCCCCTTCTCGTCGCGCACCAGGCCGTGAATATACACGGTGCGGAAGGGTACATCGTCCATGAAGTGCAGACTCATCATGATCATCCGGGCGACCCAGAAGAAGATGATGTCAAAGCCCGTGACCAGCGTGTCCGTGGGGTAGTATTTGTCCAGCTCCGGCGTCTTTTCCGGCCAGCCCAGGGTGGAGAACGGCCAGAGGGCGGAACTGAACCAGGTGTCCAGCACGTCCTCATCCTGCGTCAGCTCAACGCCCGGCCCGGCCTTGGCCTGCGCCTCATCGGCATTGCGGGCGACGAACACCTTGCCATCCGGCGCGTACCAGGCCGGGATGCGGTGGCCCCACCAGAGCTGGCGGGAGATGCACCAGGGCTGGATGTCGCGCATCCAGGCAAAATAAGTGTTCTCCCATTGCTGCGGCACGAATTTGATCCGCCCTGATTCCACCGCCCTGATCGCCGGCTGCGCCAGCACCTCGGCATTGCAGTACCATTGCGTGGTCAGCAGCGGCTCGATCGGCGTGCCCGAGCGGTCGCCATGCGGCACGGCATGCGGGTGGGGCTTCACCTCCACCAGTAGCTCGCGCGCCTCCAGCTCAGCGACAATCTCCTTACGGGCGGCAAAGCGGTCCTTGCCCTCCAGCCCGCGCACGAATTCCGGCAACTCGCCAAGCTCGGCCAGCGTAATGCGCCCTTGGCGGTCCAGCATGGAGGGCATGGGCAGATGATGCCGCTTGCCGACCTCGAAATCGTTGAAGTCATGCGCCGGGGTGATCTTCACCGCGCCGGTGCCCTTCTCCGGGTCCGCGTATTCATCCGCCACAATGGGAATGCGCCGCCCGGTGAGCGGCAGGATCACCAATTTGCCGATGAGGTGCTTGAACGTCTCGTTCTCGGGATGCACCGCCACGGCGGTATCCGCCAGCACTGTCTCCGGCCGCGTGGTGGCGACGATAATCTCCTCGCCACCCTCCACCGGGTAGCGGATATGCCACATGCTGCCCTTGGTCTCGCGGCTCTCCACCTCAAGGTCGGAGATCGCGGTTTGCAGCACGGTGTCCCAGTTCACCAGGCGCTTATCCTGGTAGATCAACCCTTGGTCGTGCAGCGTGCAGAATACCTCGCGCACGGCGGCGGAGAGACCTTCATCCATGGTAAAGCGCTCGCGCGCCCAGTCCGGCGAGGCGCCCAAACGGCGGAGCTGTTGCGTGATGGTGCCGCCGGATTCCGCCTTCCACTGCCAGACGCGAGAGAGGAAGGTCTCGCGCCCGAGCTGCTTGCGGCTCACGCCTTCCTTATCCAGCAGCCGCTCCACCACCATCTGCGTGGCAATGCCGGCATGGTCCGTGCCCGGCTGCCAGAGCACGTCCCGCCCCTGCATGCGCCGGAAGCGGATGAAGATATCCTGCAGTGTCATCGTCAGCGCGTGGCCGACATGCAGGCTCCCCGTCACGTTCGGCGGCGGAATCATGATGGTGTACGGGGCGGCGTTCGAGGCCGGGTTGGCGGCAAACGCGCCGGAGTCTTCCCAACCGCGATAGAGCCGGCCCTCTGCCGAGGCCGGCTCGAAAGTCTTGTCCAGTATCGTCAAAGCAAAGCTCCGGCGCCGCGGAAGCGGCGCACGCAAAAACCATTACATGCGCCGCTTGCGCGGCGCGGGGCAAAACTCAGGGCTGCATACGGTCGATAACGCGCCCGATCTCGGTGCGGACCACACGCTCCACCAAATTCGGCAAATGCGTGTCCAGCCAGGATTTCAGCACCGGCTTGATCTCCTCCCGCACCAGATCCTCAATGGTAACGCCGGGGCGGCCCACGGTCACGGCGCGCTCGGCACTGACGCTGCGCACCAGCGAGCCCACCGTATTGGCGATCTCGGAGGCAGCGGCGGCGCTGACCAGACCTTCGGGGGATTGCACTTGATCTTCCATGTGATTTTCCTTTGTTGGCGGCTCGGCTTCGGTAAAGAGAGGCGGCGGCGGTTCGGTCAAGGGCCCGGCAGTGAAGTTGAGGTCAGCCCGCGGTAGCGCGCTATTATCCTGGCCATCGAATTGCGGCTCAACACTGAAGTTTGTGGAGGCGGGGATTTCGGCAAGGACGGGAGGCGGATCCTCCTTCGGGGCAAGCATGGCGGAACCGAGCACGAGAATCTCGTCATCCGGCTCCTCCTGCGCCCCGGCGCGCTCGTTCTCCTCCTCCGTCAGAATTCGGCGGATTGAGGCAAGAATTTCCTCCATTGAAGGCTCAGCCACACCGGCAAGGCCTGAATTGTTGGAAACGCCATCACCTTCGCTCATCGCCTCATCCTTACCAGATCAGTTTTACTCCGATTAGAGCTACCTCAAATTATGACCCGGATGTTAATGTCATCAATTTATCCGGTTCGTGGCAAGCCCCAATGCGCCGACATCGCAATATTTTATGGTGTTGGCGGGCTGGTTGGCCCATCCGCCAGCACTGGCGCCGGGTTAACACCCAGCAAGGTTCCATCCGGCGCGATGCCGGCTTTTTCGTCTGCGGCCTCACCCGTGCCGAAGCCGGCATACTTAACGGCCGTGTAGTATTTCAAATCGTCATACTCATGCACCGGCAACCCAAGATCCTGCGCGGTGAGCCGGCCAATGGCCGAGACAACTGTGTATGAATTATCGACCAGTGTCGCGATATTCTGAACCTGCTGCACCTGGGAACTTAACAATAGCTGCTGTGCATTCAGCACATCCAGCGTGGTGCGCGTACCCGCCAGCTCTTCGCGCTCCGTGCCATCCAGCGCGATGGCGTTGGCTTTAATCTGGGCATTGGTGCTGACAATCGCCTCACGCGTGGCTGTCAGCGTCTCCCAACCCTGCGTTGCCTGCTCATAGGCGCTGCGCTGCGCGTCGAGGACCGCGGCAAAGCCCTGCTGCTCCTTGGCGCGCGCCTGGCGTATGGCGGCATATTCCGAACCGCCCTGGTATAGCGGCACGGTAAGCTGGCCGACCACCTGACCCCCATTCAGCGTGGTGCTCACATAAGATGCGCCACTCTGATGATAGGCTGATGCCTGCAACTCCAGCTGCGGCATCAGCGCTGAGAAGGCAACATCCACCGCGTCCTTATCCGCCGCATCGGTATATTGCGCGGCAATCACGTTGGGGTTGTTGGCCACGGCAGTGTTAGCGGCCTGATTTTTGCTGCTTACCGGCAACATCAGCGGCTGCGGCGCGGCCAGATTATCCGCCGGATAGTCCCCTACCAGCTGACGGAAACTCTCCCGCGCGATTCGCAGATTGCCCTGTGCAACATCAAGCTGCTCATTGGCCTGCGCCAGCGAGGCCTGCGCCTGCGCCACGGATGTCATGGTGATCTCGCCGACATTGAACTGCTCTTGCGTGTCGTGCAGCTGTTGCTGCATCACCTGCTCATTGCTCTGGTCCAGCGCCACCACCTGCGTATCGCTGACCACGGCGACATAAGCGTTCACAACATTGAGGAACACGGTCTCCTCGGTGGCGAGTAACTGCGCCCGCGCGGCGTATACCGCATTCTTCGCCTGCCGGGTCGAATCAACGGTCTTGCCGCCCTTGTAGAGCGGCTGCGTGACTGAGGCCTCGCCGATCGTCTCGCTCCGGTTCTCACTCACCGTGGTGGTTTGTGAAGTGCCGTAATAGAGCGGCGAACTCTGGGTGCCAAAAATATGCCCGACCGTACCGGTCATCTCCACCGTCGGCCGCCAACCGGAGAGTGCCGTCGGCACACCTTCGTCAGCTTGGCGCAGAGCCGCGCGCTGCGCCTGCAGCGTCGCGTTGTTATTATAGGCCTCGACCAGCGCATCCGTCAGCGTGGCTGGCGTCGCGGCCAGCACCGGGCTTGGCAACAGAGCAGCGGCTCCCGCGATACCGGCCAGCAAAATGCCGCGTAAAGACAGGGAGCCACATTTAATCACAGGCTGAACGCCGGCGCGGGGCTGAAAGCGGGCAGCGGCCGGGCCGTGCAGTCAAACACCCGCACAGCGGCGAAACCGGTGCCAGAAGACTCGGCAACCACAGCGCGGCCAATGCCGCCATCCTCACCGGTTGCCGACAAAATGGCGACCACACGCCCGCCGGGAGCCAGCTGGGCGGCAAGAATCTGAGGAATCGCTGGGATGGCGCCCTCAATAACAATGGCATCGTACGGGCCGCCGGCTGGCCAGCCGAACCGCAAATTGCCAGTCACGGGCTCGACATTGGTGCCATGCTTTGCAAGCGCCCCTGTATCGAGTCGCGGCTCTTCCTCCAGTGCCACGACATGCGCACCAGACGCTGCCAGAACCGCGGCAAGATAGCCAGAGCCGGCCCCAATAACGAGGATGTGCGCCGGATTGCTGGCCAGCGCCAGCTGCACCAGCCGTGCCGTGACCATGGGGCTGGGCAGATAGCGTCCGCCACCCAACGAAATGTCAGTATCCGCATAGGCAAAACTGCCTGGCGGCGCAAAATCCTCCCGGGGCAAGGCGCGCATGGCGCCTATTACACGGCTATCAGACACATGATTGGGACGGACCTGACCGTCAACCATGTTGTCACGGGCTAATTCCTGGGCGATGCAGTCTGCCATGAAACCTCATTCCGTGTGGCTATTCTCGGGCCTTATATAGCGGGGGGGTGGCGCATAACTCAACTGCCCATATAATCTTCCGCGCAACGCTTGACCGCGCCGCCCCCGGCGGAGATATAGGGGGCATCCAAGCCCCGTTGGTCCGGTGGCAGAGTGGTGATGTAGCGGACTGCAAATCCGCGTATGTGGGTTCGATTCCCGCCCGGACCTCCACCCCCCCGGAACGCCTAAACAACGCCGACCGCTGCAATTGCCGTGGATATATGGTAGACGTAAGTTAATTTATTTTTACAAAAAAGCTGCAAACATCACAGATTTCATCCCGCGGCCTTAAAAAAACCACGGCAAAACGAGGTTTTTCCGGGCGCTGACACGAATATCACGCCAAAAAACTTACAATCAAAAAAGAAATAGCAATTGACTTAATTTTTGGTAAATGAAACGCTGCCTAATCACTTTTTTGTAATCTACCGTCAATTTTATGGGAGTCTGGAATGATCTGCACACTTCGCCGCGCCTTGAGCACCGTGCGCCACCTAAACGCCGACCGCCGGGCCGTGACCGCCATTGAGTATGCGCTGATTGCAGCGCTGATCGCCGTAGTCATCATTGGCGCCGTGACCACGCTGGGTTCCAGTGTCTCCTCAACCTTCAATACGGTCAGCAGCGAGCTTTAAGGGTTTATTCCACAAACGACGATCTGGGGGGCCGGATTCCGAATAGCGGATTCCGGCCTTTGCTTTGTCCGGCTATCCGCCCGCCGCCGGCGTTACTATGGCCAAATCATACTTGGCCAGCTCCGCCAGCAACGCCCAAAGCGCTTGCGGCTGCATTGGTGCCTCGGGGTCGTTCATAAGCCGGTCGAACTCCGCCAGCTTGCGTGTATATTCGGAAACATCCATGCCAGCCTCTCCTTCACGCGGTTGTCGGGCGGGTCGCGCCGCCTGCATGGACTCAGCGTAACAGGGCTGTAAGATTTGTCAGCGCCGTGACAGTTTAATTACAATAAATTTTATCATTTTTACGGAATCCCGCGTCTACAGTTCTGCCGCCACGCGCTCTATCACTCCACTCCAGTCATAGGCTTTTTGCTGCCGGAATAGCTTGACCGAGGGATACCAGGGTGTGTCATCCCGGTTCAGCAGCCAGCGCCAATCCGGCGCGTGCGGCAGCACCAGCGAGGCCGGAACGCCGGCGGCCCCGGCGACATGCGCAACCGAGGTATCAATGGTCACCAGCCTGTCCACGCTCTTCAAAATCGCCAAGGTATCAAGGAAGTCGCGAATCTCCGGCCCCAAATTCACCAGCGGCGCGCGCCCGTAATAACCGCCCACCTGCGAGATCTGATCGCCCTTCTGCACGGTCAGGATCACGATATCGTCCCGCGCGAAAAGCGGCGCGAACTGCGCCAGCTTCAGCGTGCGCTTGCGGTCGTTCTTATGCGTCGGCCGCCCGGCCCAGACGAGTGCTATGCGTTTTTTACCTTTGGGGCAAAGCCGGTCGAGCGTCTCCCGCCACTCCTCCACCAAGGCGGTGGGCGGGGCGAGATAGCCGGCCGGCGGCACGTTGTCCGTGCCAATTCCAGCCAGACGCGGCAGGCCGGAGAGGGGGATATAGGCGTCGAACTCCCCAGTATCCTCCCAGCGCGTGACGAGCTTGCCGACGCCCCGTATCTGCCGGAGCAACGGCGTCAGCTCACCTGAGCAGGCCAGCACCGGCTGCGGGCAAAGCAGCGCCGCCCAGGGAATCAACCGCCCAAACTGAATACAGTCGCCAAACCCCTGATCACCGATGATCAGCAACCTGCCCGGCGGTAGCGGCTTCCCCTGCCATTGCGGCTTGTCTGTTTTCGGCAGCATGCCCTCGGCCTGCTTGAGCTTAAATCGCCATTCATAGCTCTCCCACCCCTCCCGCATGCGTCCGGCCAGCAGCAGCGCCTCGGCCTTCTCGAAATGCGCCTCCGCGTATTCCGGGTCGAGCGCGATCGCCTGATCAGAAACACTCACCGCCTCGTCCAGCTCCAGCCGCTCGTAATGGATCAGCGCCAGATTGAAATGCGCCCGCGCATCCTGCGGCGCCAGCTCTATCGCGCGGCGTCCCGCGCGCACCGCGTCATCCAGCCTCCCGGCGCCGCGGTACACCTCGCACATATTCCGCGGATACAGCGCCACCTCCGGCGCGATGGCCTCGGATGTCTCCATCCGCTCAATCGCCTGCTCAATGCGCCCGCTGCGATAGGCAACGATGCCGGCCAGATGCAGAATATGTGGATGTTCCGGCATGGCGGCGAGCATGAGGTTGGCGAATTCATCCGCCTCGGCGAGCTTATTCTCCTGCTCCAACCTCGCAAGCTTTTCCAGCGCCTCGGAGAGGAGCATCACCTGCTTGCCAGATTGCGGCTGCGCTTCACTCATGGCGCCGCCTCCTCATTATATCCAAGCGCCTCGATCCAGGGCTCCAATACCTCCCGTATCTCGCCGAACAAACTGGGCATCTGCGCCAGATACCCCTTATGGCGCCAAGCCGCACGGGTATGCAGCGCCTCGCGCCCGGCCACATGCGCCGGCACCGGCTCCGGCACGGGGGCAGCATTGGCGGCAAGTATGGCGGCATCCGGCACCGGCGCATCGCTGCCAACAAAATCCAGCACCCGGCGCAGCGTTGCCACGGGCGTTGCCACCAGATCCTCATAGCGCACCGGCAGATAACGCAACGTCAACTGGCCACGGTAGTGCCGCACCATGTCCATGCTCAGCGCGTAATGCCGCGCCAGCGCCGGCATCCCCGCCTGGCAATTGGCTTCCAGCTTGCGGTCCTGGGCGAAGTTGGCGAGCACGATGTCATAGGGGTGGCGCACCACGTGAATAATCGGCGCCTCCGGATAAAGTAGCTTGATCAGCCCCAGATGCCAGAGATTCGACCCAGCGCGGTCAGTGATGAATTTCACCCCCGGCCGCAGCAGGCCACGCCGCGCCCGCCCCTGCTCATAAAGCCCACGCAGCTGGTCCGGCAGCCGGGCGCCGTCGCCCACCAGGCATTCATCCAGCGCCGCCGGATAGGCAACATCGCTAACGCTTAGGCGCGGAATCGCCTCGATGAGTTCTTCCACCGGCTCAACCTCATCCCCGGTGGCAAAGCCCGGCAGCGTCATCAGCATCTGTTCCAGCAGGCTGCTGCCCGAGCGCGGAAACCCAAGCAAAAACACCGGCTGAAATGCCCCTGCCCCGGCGCGCGGCAAGGGCTGCACGCGGTCTGCCGTGAAATACGCCTTATACGCCTCCACCCGCGCCAGGAAGGGCTCCGGCCGATAGGCCACCCCACCGCGCTCACGCTGCGTCCGCCGCGCGGTGGCGTAATGCGCCACCGCATCCTGCGGCTGCCCCAACCGGGCGAAGGCTTGGCCACGCGCCAGCAATTCCGGCGGCAACAGCACCTCGGGCGGTCCTAGCCGCTCCAGCGCCGCCTCGGCCCGGCCCAAGGCCAAGTCCGCCAGCGTGCGCAACAACCGCAGCGAGCGGTCATCCGGCCAGCGCGCCAGCGCGCCATCCAGCAGCGCCAACGCGGCCTCCCGGTTGCCGCGCATGAATTCCACCTGGGCGGTACCACCAATCCCGCGCTTATTCTCGCCGTTCCGCGCCAGCGCCACCTCGTATAAGGCGGCGGCTTCGCCCAGCCTGCCCTGCAGTTTCAAGTTCCAGGCCAGATTGGCGAGCACCAGCAAATCCTCGCGCCCCAGCTGCTTCAGCGCTTGGCGGTAATGCCGCTCGCCAGCCAGTAGCTGCCCCGTCTCCGTCAATACCACGCCCATTACATGATGCGCCGCCGCGTCCTTCGGCGTGGCCATGACCGCGATAGCGGCATGGCCACGCGCCTCGGCATGGCGCCCATGGGCGATGAGGTATTGGGCATGCTGCATATTCGCGGCGGCCCGTATTTGCGCTGTCCCCGGCAACCCGGCCAAGCGCGCCCCCAGCGCCGTCACCGCCGTTCCCCGGTTCTGCGCCTTGCGGATCTCGTACAGCACACGCAGCGCCATGCGCTGGTTCGGCGCCATATCGAGCAGTTTCAGCGCCAGCGCCTCGGCCTCGGCGTATTTCTTTTCGTTGAAGAGTTTCGTCGCTTCAGTGGCTTGGCCGTCCAGCAGCGCCACGTTTTCCTGCTCCGGCAGCGCCCCCGCGTCCAATCCACAGCAGCGCCGCGCGCGCAGGCCGCTCCCGCACGGGCATAGATCAGTCTTTGCTTCCTGAGTCGTCACAATCGTGTAAAGCCCGTTCGTTGCCACACTATATTGCAGGCTTTCCACGTAGCGGGAAGCTGTGCACCCCTCTACTGCAACTCATTCTTATATAGTGATAAATCGCTTGACCGCCGCCCCTTAGACCTCCAGATGACGGCGTGAAGGAGTGTGTCCATGCGTGATTTCTCGCAACTGTCAGAGCGCGAAGTTCTGGCCCTGGCAATCGGGGCGGAGGAAGAGGACGGTCGTATCTATAACGACCTCGCCGAGCGCCTGCGCGAGGAATATCCCGCCTCGGCCAAGGTCTTCGTTGAAATGGCGGGCGAGGAAAGCGAGCACCGCCGCCGCCTGCTCGACCTGTACCGCGAGAAATTCGGCGAACACATCCCGCTCATCCGCCGGCAGGACGTGCGCGGCTTCCTCAACCGCAAACCAGTCTGGCAGCTCCCTAAGCCCAGCATCGACGACGTGCGCAACCTCGCCGAGGGCATGGAGGCTGAGACGCAGCGCTTCTACCGTCTCGCCGCCTCGCGCACCACGGATGTCTCCATCCGCAAACTGCTCGGCGATCTGGCCGAGGCAGAGCAGGAACACGAGGTCCGTGCCGACGAACTCTCCGCCGAAAACCTGCCCGAAAGAGTGCGCAAGGCGGAAGACCAGCACGCCGAGCGGCTGTTCATGCTGCAATACGTCCAGCCCAGCCTTGTCGGACTCATGGATGGCTCGATCTCAACCCTGGCGCCCATTTTCGCCGCCGCCCTGTCCACGCACAACCCGTTCTCAGCCTTCCTGGTTGGCGCCGCAGCCTCGCTGGGCGCTGGCATTTCCATGGGCTTTGCCGAGGCGCTCTCCGATGACGGCAGCCTCACCGGACGTGGTACACCTTATATTCGCGGCGCCATCACCGGGCTGATGACCACGCTGGGAGGGCTCGGCCATACTTTGCCATTCCTCATCCCCTCGCTGCATCTGGCCCTTATCGTCGCCATTTGCGTCGTCGTCGTGGAACTGTCCGTGATTTCCTGGATCCGCTGGCGCTTCATGGACACCACCCCCATCCGCGCCACCCTGCAGGTGGCACTTGGCGGGGCGCTAGTCTTCGCCACCGGCGTGCTGATCGGCGCTGGTTAGCCCCAGCCGGTCTGCCAAAATGCGGCTTCCAGCACCGTGGCCTGGGTAAAGATGGCCTGCAGGCTGGGAAGCCGCGCTTCCGCGCCCCGCGCGGCGGCGAGACGCTCCAGCAACCCCAGGGATTGCGCGACCGAAGCCGTGTATTCTGTACCGGTATAGGTCTCGACCCAGGCTTTATACGGGTTGTCCAAGGCGATTTGCGGGGCCAGCATGGCGCCGATTTCCGCATAGCCCGCGATGCAGGGCGCAAGCGCCACCATCAGGTCCAGCGCATCACCGGCATGGCCAAGCTCCAGCACGTAACGCGTATAAGCAAGCATCTCCAGAGATGCCCCCGCCTTGCGCATTTGCGCCTCGGTAATGCCCCAGCCGGCGCAATAACCGACATGCAGGGGCATCTCCGTCTCCAGCAGCACATTGGCAGTAGCCAGGGCGGCGTGCATATCCACCGGATCTTCCAGCTTATAGGCCAGCAGCGCATAAGCACGGGCATATTGCACCAGAAACAAATAATCCTGGATCAGGAAGTTCCTGAACCCTTCCCGTTTCAGACTGCCATCGCCCAGAGCCAGCACAAAGGGATGACGAATATAGCGAACCCATTCCTCCCCCGCGCCAGCGCGCAGGGCCGTGAACAAGCTCACCTCAGTTCTGTTCCCGCTTATATGTGATGATCGAGAGATACGTCATCGGCTTCACCAGCAGCTTCTCCGGCCCGTGCGGTGCCGCGGAATCGAAGAGCATGGCATCGCCCGGGGCCAAATGATAGGATTGGTCCCCATGGCGGTAGAGCACTTCGCCCGAGAGCATGTAGATGAACTCCGTGCCTTCATGCTGGAACGCCGGGTAGGGTGCCGCGTCCTTGCTCAGCGTAATGAGGTAAGGCTCCACCACCACATTCCCGCCAAGCGCATGGCCCAGCAGCGAGTACTGGTGCCCGGCCTTGGTTCCGCGCCGCTCGATGACAACGCCAGTGCCCGCCTTGACATAGGAGCAGTCGCGCTTTTCCTCGAAGGTCGAGAAAAACGTGGTAATGGGCACGTTCAGCGCGTTAGCCAATGCCTGCAGGCTGGCAAGAGAGGGCGAAATCTGCCCGTTCTCAATCTTCGAGAGCATGCCCCCGGACAATCCCGCCGCGGCGGCAAGCTCCGACACGGTGATCCCGACGCGGCGGCGCAATAACCGCACTTGTACGCCAATGGCCTGCTCCAACGTGAGGTCTGAGACCGCCGCGGCGCTGCTGCCCGTAGTATACGGCTCGGCAAGACTCTCTGGCAGACCGGCTTCGGCCAGGGCTTCCGGCAAGCTGGCCTTGATTAGCCGCGCCTTTGTCATAGCCGGCCCCGATTGCATGCACGTCGAATCATTTCACTCTCCTTAGCATGTAATATGCCGCGAATCATGAAAAGGCCAGCCTTGTTTACAGATCGGAGACAGGCGCTCCCCGGGGGCGGCAACCACCACCGGCCCCCATGCCTCCTTAGCTCGCGAACACCACGGTTTTCTTGCTGTTCATGATAACGCGGTCCTCAAGGTGGTAGCGCACCGCCCGGGCCAGAACCCGGCGCTCAATATCACGCCCCTTGCGCACGAGGTCGTCCGGCGTATCGGAATGAGAGATGCGCTCGACATCCTGCTCGATGATCGGGCCTTCATCGAGGTCAGTGGTGACGTAATGCGCCGTGGCGCCGATCAGCTTCACGCCGCGGCCATGCGCCTGATGGTAAGGCTTGGCGCCCTTGAAGCCTGGCAGGAACGAATGGTGGATGTTGATGCAACGGCCAGAGAGTTTCGAGGCCAGCGCGTCGGACAGCACTTGCATGTAGCGCGCGAGCACAACGAGTTCGGAGTTCGTCTCCTGCACCAGCGCCCAGATCCGCGCCTCTTGCTCCATCTTCGTGTCCTTGGTGATGGGCAGATGGTGGAACGGCAGGCCGCCAAAATCGAGCCCGGCATAATGCTCGATGCTGTGATTGGAGACGATGGCCGTCGGCGTCATGGCCAGCTCACCGATACGCCAGCGATATAGCAGATCGGCCAGGCAATGATCGAATTTGGAAACCAGCAACAGCACGCGGCGCGGGGTGGTGTGGTCCGATATCTTGTAGGTGAGCTTGAAGCTCTCCGCTATGGCGGCAAAGCCTTCGCGCAGTGCCTCGATGCCGCTGCCGCCAACGAGATCAAAGGCGATCCGGGCGAAAAACTTGCCACTTTCGGTATCGTCGAATTGCTGTGCCTCACGGATATCCGCACCATGCTCGAAGAGATAAGTGGCAACGGCAGCGACGATGCCGGGACGGTTAAGGCATGACAAGGTGAGCACGTACTGGGCTTTGAGCATAGTTATGGTCCCGTATAGAGTTGCATGAGGGTAAAAATACAGGTCGGGCCGTCAACCTCGGCCGGGCAGAAACTCCTGCGCCGCCTCTGCCAGCGCATGATGCAGCGCACCGGCAAAGCCACGGAAACAGGCGAGAATGAAATCATCTCCCTCGCGCCAAAGCCGCACGCCCATATGGGCGGCGAGCGTAATGGCAACTTCATCCGGCGCGAAGCTTTCCACGTCGATGGGCACAAGCTTTTTTAAAATCCGCACGGCATGCGGGCCGGAGAGGGCGAAGAGAAACAAGCCATCGGACTGATCTGTCACCGCAGCGATTCCGGCGGTTTTTTCCGCGATCGTATCGCCGCCAATCACCAGCCAGGCATTCGGCCCGTTCCAGAGATAGACGCTGCCACCGTGAACAACGCGGCAGGGCGTGGAGGGCAGCTCCAGTCCAAGCGCAGCTTCCAGCGCCGGACGCGTGGTCCTGAACGCGGCAAGGCTGAATATCTGGCGCAGAGGCATTGGCCGGAAGCAATCCGAAGCCGCCAGAGCGGGGAGCGAAACATCAAGCATGCAGGCAGCTCCCTGAAGGATCGTAATGCACGGGGGAAACAATCTCGGCCAGCGTGTCGCCATTGCGCACAGGGTCATAGACACGGATCGTCTCGCCGATGCGGGCGGGGCCATTAACCAGAAGCGCCAGCGCGATCGGGTGCCCCAGCGCGGGCGAACGCGCGGCGGAAGTCACATGCCCCTGATCGTTCGCCGCATTTGCCGGCGCCCCCACGGGCAGAAGATGACTACCAGCGCGCAGGAACGTCGCGCCATCCACGGGTTTGAGGCCGACCAGCGTGGGCCGCGCGGGGCTGGTAAACGCCGGGCGGGCCGCCAGAGCGCGGCCAATGAAATCCTTCTTCTTTGAAAGCAGCTTGGAAAGGCCAAGATCATGCGCCGTGGTCTGACCATTGAGTTCAGGCCCGGCGGCATGGCCTTTCTCAATGCGCATGATACCTAGCGCTTCCGTTCCATATGGCGCGATGCCAAACGCCTCACCCGCCTCCATGAGCTTGGCCGCCAGCGCATTGCCATAGCGTGCCGGCACGGCAATTTCATAAGCCAGTTCACCTGAGAAGGAGATACGGAACAACCGCGCCGGGGTGCCACCGCAAATCTTAAGCGCCGCAGCCGCCATATATGGGAACGCTTCGTTCGAGACATCGAAAGGCGCATCCACGAGCTTTTCAATTACACGGCGCGCATCAGGCCCCGCCACGGCAATCTGCGCCCACTGGTCGGTGACGGAGATGAACGACACATCCAGCTCCGGCCACAATACCTGTGCACAGAACTCCATGTGCTGCATCACCTTCGCCGCATTTGCTGTGGTGGTGGTCATCACAAAATGCGTCTCGCCTAGGCGGGCAGTGGTGCCGTCATCCATCACCATGCCGTCCTCGCGCAGCATCAGCCCGTAACGCACGCGCCCAACAGCGAGATTAGTCCAACTATTCGTGTAGACACGTTCAAGGAACTTTGCCGCATCCGGCCCCTGGATATCAATCTTGCCCAGCGTCGTTACATCGCAAATGCCGACATGCTCGCGCACCGTGCGCACCTCGCGCGTCGCCGCGGCGAGCCAATCTTCACCCGCGCGCGGATAATATTGCGCGCGCAGCCATAGTCCGACTTCAACAAAAACAGCGCCTTGGTCTTTTGAAAACTCATGCGTCGGCGCCAGACGCGTGGGCTTGAAATGCTTCCCCTTATGCGCCCCGGCAAGAGCGCCGAGTGCCACCGGCGTGTAAGGCGGACGGAAGCGCGTCGTGCCCGTCTCCGGCACGGTCTTACCCGCTGCCTCCGCCAGAATCGCCAGCGCATTCACATTCGCGGTCTTGCCCTGATCGGTCGCCATGCCGAGCGTGGTGTAACGCTTCAGATGCTCGATCGAGACAAACCCCTCCTGCTTCGCGAGCTTGATATCCTTCACAGTCACGTCGTTCTGGAAATCGACAAAGGATTTTCCCGGAAGAATACCGGAATGCCAATACGGCTGAATATTAGCGTTCAGCCTCTGCCCCGCCGCCTTGCCCACCGCGCTCATGCCAGGCGGCAGCTTGCCTGGGATAAAGCTGGCGATGCGTTCATCCCATACCGGTCGTCCGTCGAAATGCGACGTCAACGCAACATTCGGGTTATAGCCGCCCGAGGTGGCAATCAGATCGCAGGCAATACGCAAAGAGCTGCCATTATGCAGGCGGATATCGGCCCCGCGCACGGCCAGCGTGCCAAGGGCACGGGCAATAACGGCACCGGCAAACACGGGCACATTCGCCTGCCGCGCTAGGCGATGCACCTCATCACTGCTCTCCGGCCGGGAATCAATAATCCCGGAAATCTGCACACCAGCACTGGAGAGAACCGGAATCAGCGCGGCCGCGTCATCGTTGTTCAGGAACAGAATGGCATTGCGGCCAGGGGCCACGCCATACCGCGTCACGTAAGTGGCCACGGCCCCCGCCAGCATCACGCCCGGCAGATCGTTATGCCCAAACACCATCGGCCGCTCCAGCGCACCCGTGGCAAGCACGCTGCGCCCGGCAATGATCTTGATCAGCCGCTGCCTTGGTGCTGAGGACACGGGCAAATGGTCAGTCAGGCGTTCCAGCGCCGCATAGCTGCCGCCATCGTAAACTCCAAACACCGTGGTACGCGGCAGGAAGACCACGTTCTCTGGAAGCTCCACAGCTTCAAGCGCCGCGGGCTCATCGCACAAAATCACGCGTTTCGCCGTAGCCGCCGCCTCGCGCGCCGCCGCAATGCCTGAAGCTCCCGCGCCAATCACCAGAACGTCGCAGAATTCGGTGCTCTTCTCGTAGGTATCCGGGTCCGGCAAGCCCGCCGCGCGGCCAAGCCCCGCGGCGCGGCGAATCATTGGCTCGTAGAGCTTCTCCCAAAACTTCGCCGGCCACATAAAGGTTTTATAATAGAACCCGGCCGCAAAAAACGGCGAGAGCAGATTATTCACTGCCAATACATCAAGTTTCAGCGACGGAAACCGGTTCTGGCTCATCGCTTCCAGCCCGTCGAAAATCTCCACCATCGTCGCCCGCGTATTCGGCTCCCGGTAGGCGCCAGCGCGCAGCTCCACCAGCGCGTTCGGCTCCTCTGAACCAGCCGAGAGAATCCCGCGTGGACGGTGATACTTAAAGCTCCGGCCTACAAGTTTCACGCCATTGGCGAGCAGCGCCGCCGCCAGCGTATCACCGGCATAACCCTGATAGCTCTTGCCGTCGAACTTGAATGTTACGAGCTTACGGCGATCAACCAGCCCGCCCGTGGGCAAACGATACCCGCTCATGGCAATTCCACCGACAGAATTTCATGCGTTGCAACATCACGCGTGACCACAAGCCAGGCATGGCAACCGGCATTGTGGTACCAGTACTCCCGGCGCGGGCCTTTCAAATTATCGCGCATATACACGTAATCAATCCATTCCTGCGTGGGTGCTGCGCCGCCATCCTGCGGGCGCTTTACCGAGGCATCGCTAGTGTACAGAAATTCTTCCACGCCGCGCGTGCCGCAATGGGGACAGGGAATACGCATCAGTGCAGATTCGGCTGCGCGCCGACTCCCTTTTCGTCAATCAGTTTGCCTTCGGCGAAGCGGTCCAGCCGGTACGCGGCGGCAACCGCGTGCGGCTCTTCATTCGCGATGAGATGTGCGAAGCAATAGCCCGAGGCAGGCGTTGCCTTGAACCCGCCATAACACCAGCCCGCATTGATAAAGAGATTCTTCACCGGCGTCTTGTCGATGATCGGCGAACCGTCCATCGTCATGTCCATGATCCCGCCCCAACTGCGCAGCAGCCGCGCCCGGCCAATCATCGGCATCAGCGCCACGCCGCCCTCGCATACATCCTCGATCGTCGGCAGATTACCGCGCGAAGCGTAGGAGTTGTAGCCGTCAATATCGCCGCCGAACACCAAACCACCTTTATCCGACTGCGAAATATAAAAATGCCCCGCGCCGAAGGTAATGACGTTGTCGATCAGCGGCTTCAACCCTTCCGAAACAAAAGCCTGCAATACATGGCTCTCAATCGGCAAGCGCAGCCCCGCCATATTGGCAACCAGCGAGGACGACCCCGCGACCGCAATACCAACCTTGCCGGCACCAATGCGCCCGCGCGTCGTCTCCACCCCCGTGACCCGCCCATTCTCCTGAATAATCCCGGTGACTTCGCAATTCTCGATGATGTCCACACCGCGCCGGTCCGCCGCGCGCGCATAACCCCAGGCCACGGCATCATGCCGCACGGTGCCGCCGCGCCGCTGTACCAGGCCCCCCTGCACGGGGAAGCGCGCATTGTCATAATCCAGATACGGGATCTCCCGGCGTAGCCCCGCGCGGTCCAGCAACTCAGAATCAACGCCATGCAGGCGCATGGCGTTGCCGCGCCGCGCATAGGCATCGCGCTGCGCATCGGAGTGAAAGATGTTGAACACACCGCGCTGGCTGACCATCGCGTTGTAGTTGATATCCTGCTCCAGCCCCTCCCACAGCTTCATGGAAAGCTCGTAAAATGGAACATTCCCCGGCAGCCCGTAATTGGAGCGGATGATCGTGGTATTGCGGCCGATATTGCCGTTGCCGAGCCAGCCCTTCTCCACCACCGCAATACGCCCGACATTATGGTTCTTCGCTAGGTAGTACGCCGTCGCCAACCCGCCGCCGCCGCCGCCGATGATCACGACATCATAAGCGGGGGACGGAGAGGCCTTGCGCCACGCCAAACCCCAGCCTTTATGACCGCGCAATGCCTGGCTAACTACAGAAAGGGCGGAGTATCTCATCGGCAGTAAAAATTCCTGTCAGTTAAATACAATTATGTATAAGAATTTTTAGCCTGTCAAATCATTCACCGCCGGGAGGCTAAATCTCCAATATGCCGGGGCGATAATTCAGGGCCACCGCGCCCTCATGCGCCACATAGCCGCGCGGGGCGGAGACCACCCGTATGCCGGAGACGATGCTCTTATGCCGGTCATGTGTATGACCGTGAATCCACGCCACCGGCGGGTCCGCGGTAAAATCTCCCAGCATGTCAGAGGCATAGGCGGGCGCAATATCGCCCGTCCGCCGCACCAGCACCTCGCCGCTCGGCGCATGATGCGTCACGATAAGGCGCTGACTGCCAGGGTCCTCCATGCGCAGCCGCTTCATCGCGTCGAGCAGCCAAGCACGGGAGGTCTCATGCCGGGCCAGCGCGTCCCGCGCGGTAAAGCGCGCATCGCCATTATAAATTAGCCTGAAATCGTTCATGTGCCGCTCGGCATACCCCATCGCGGCGCGTGCATCGCCATGCAGGGCATAATCCGTCCACAGCGTGCAGCCCAGAACATGCAGGCGCTGCCCATTAATTTCAAAACTCGCCACGTTGTTGTCGAGAAACTGCACCCTCCCGCCAGTATGCGAGGCTGCCGCGAACAGAGCCGGACGCAGCAGCTCCACCTCCTGATGGTAATATTCGTGGTTGCCCGCCACCAGCACCACGGGCGCGTTGAGATACGCCGACACCTGCTCGCCGTACACCACGCTGCGCAATCCGGTATGTATATCGCCCGCCAGCACCACGAGGTCGACAGCTCCAACATCCGTCAGCAGCGGCCCGCGCGCCGGGTGCTTCGCCACTTCCTTGTGCCGCGCCTGGAATCGCGCCCAGCCGGGAATGGAAAGCTTCCAGCCTTCCATCTCCAGATGCAGGTCGCTCATGTAAAGAATCCGGGTCATTTGAATTTTTGCGCCAGCAGCACCAGAAACGCGACGGCAAACACCACAGTAGCCGCCTGCCACATTTGTAACTCCGACACTGGCAGCCGCCAACCCGGCGCCAGCGGCGCCTCCTGCCCTTCCACCAGGCCAATCTGCAATGCCTTCGCCAGCTCGCCGGCATCGGCGTAGCGCTCCTCCGGTTTTGGCTCCATTGCACGGCGCAGGCACTGGCCCAGCCAGCGCGGCAGGTCCGGGCGCAACCGGCAGAGCGGCAGCTTCTCACGCTGGCCGAAGGGAAACGCACCGCCGGAGAACATGCGGTAGATCGTCACCCCCAGCGCATAAACCTCCGTACGCGGATTCGCCGGTGAGCCCTTCAGCAACTCCGGCGCCATATAGCGGATGGTGCCACCAGGCTTCACCGCATCGGCGGTATCTATGCCCGGCAGGTACGCCAGCCCCAGATCAAGCAGCCGCAGCTCGTGGCGTTCATCCAGCAGCATCACGTTATCCGGCTTCAGGTCGCGGTGGACGATCTGAATTGCCGCCAGATCCTGCACTGCCTCGCAGAGCTTCAGCGCGATACCCATGCCCTCGGGCAAATTGACGAGCGGCGCGCGGTTGAGCCGCGCCTCCAGCGTCTCACCCCGGTACAGCGGCATGACCAGATAGAGCGAGGACCGCCGCTCCGGCGGCACGTCCAGATACCGCACCACGTTGTGCCCGCGCACGGCGGTGCCAATCCACGCCTCCCGCATGAACCCGGCGGCGAAAACCTCATCCTGCAACATGGTTGGCAGCGGGATTTTTATCGCCACCTCCTGCTGGCCAACCGTATCGTATGCCGCCTTCAGTATTGTGTAGCGCCCCCGGAACAGCGTCTTGCCGATAATGAAATTATCCCACACATCGCCCTCATGCGGGGCGGGGCGCAGCGGTAAATGCGCCAAGCTGGCAAGGGCCGCGGTCTCCGAGGCAGCGGGAGCGGCGAGCAGACGCAGCACCATCACGGATTTATCGGTACCGTAAAGCGGCTCAAGCGCGGTCAGCACCGCCTGGGCAAAGGCGGTCTCATTCTCAACCTCCGCGCCCTGCAGCGGCGCCAGCATGGCATATACCG
>Ga0255356_1000641_pt1 | contig 23641 bp, 20 predicted proteins | sample HBST100metaG_FD_189944 | JGI IMG/M metagenome (GOLD analysis project Ga0255356, IMG submission 189944) | Peat soil microbial communities from Stordalen Mire, Sweden - H.B.S.T100 | ecosystem: Environmental > Terrestrial > Soil > Wetlands > Peat | place: Sweden: Norrbotten County, Stordalen Mire...
TCTTTCCCAACGCCGTCCGCTCCAAGGGCCAGGGCGTGGGCAATGCCAGCCACTGGATCATGAACACCCTCATTGCCCTCGAGTTTCCCGTGCTGGTGGCGCACATCGGCCGCAGCGCTCCGTTTACCTTCTTCGCTATCATGACCGTGATTCAGTTTCTGGTGGTGCTGTTCATCTACCCGGAGACCAAGGGGCAGACGCTGGAAGAGTTGCAGCGCAGGCTGGTACACGCGAAGTAGTGTTGCCGAAGCGTGAGGGACAGCGCCCGCATCTCGCCAGCTCTTTGTGCCCCACGTCACGGGGCAAGTTTCCGGTCGGCATCTATATAATCTGAAACAAATGCTGGTGTGTGCCGGAGTCCGGCCATCCAGCACCGGCGCGAGGTTAGCCATGGAGCAGACGTTGGTTCCAGTTTCGGGGCAGGTGAAGGAAACGGCGCAGGCCGCGGCGGAGGTCGTGCGCGAGCCGAACTCCGAAGAAAACTCGCCGCTGGCGGCTGCCAACTCCTCTGAGGCCCAGGCACTGCGCGCGGAGATCATTCGCGTGGGCCGCAAGCTATGGGACCGGCACTATTTGGACGGCAATGGAGGCAACATCAGCGTTCGCCTCGGCTCGCGTTACGTGCTCTGCACACCCACCTTGATGAGCAAGGCCGACATGGAGCCGGCGGACATCTGCTTCTCTGACATGGAGGGCAACATCCTCGTCGGGGAACGTTCGCGCACCAGCGAACTGCTGCTGCATCTGGAGATTTACAAGGCCAACCCGCGGGCTCGCGCTGTGGTGCACTGCCACCCGCCCCATGCGACAGCCTTTTCCATCACCGGCACCACGCCCCCCAACGGGCTGATTTCGGAGTACGAGATCTTCATCGGTCCGGCAGCGGTGGCGCCCTATGAGACCCCCGGCACCCAGGCCTTTGCCGAGACAGTGCTGCCCTTTGTGCAGGACCACAACACCATTCTGCTGACCAACCACGGCATCGTCTGCTGGTCTGACACCGCTACCCACGCCGAGTGGCTGGTCGAGATCATGGACACCTGCTGCAAGACCTACTTGCTGGCCAAACAGATTGGCAAGCCGCTCCATTTCATTCCCGACAGCAAGATTGAGGAAATTCTGGCGCTGAAGCGGCGAATGGGCCTTCCCGACGCCCGTTTCGCACACTCACCGGAACAGGCCAACCAGCCGGTGGGGAAGAATGCCGCTGAACTAGAGCGTCTGGTCGAACAAGTGGCAGCGCGGATGAAAGAGCCGGACTGAATTAAAGAGCGCGGCCAAGCGCAAGTGTGCCGTCCACCAGGGCGTCAATCTCTGTGCGGCTGGTGCGATGATTCACGATGGCCGCGCGAATGGCCAGACGGCCTCCGATTCTGGTTGTGGAGGGGGCCACAATCCCCGACTCCTGCAACCGAATCACAATCTCCTTGTTGACCCGGTCGGAGTCTTCGGCGCGATAGCGGAAGCAGACGATATTCAGCTCGACCGGAGCCATCAATTCCAGCTCCGGCGTTGCCTTGATGCGGGATTCCAGATACCGCGCCAGCGCGCAACTGCGCGAGATGGCCGCACCCAACCGCTCCGTGCCCAGCGTCTTCAGCGTGAACCAGACCTTCAAGGCGCGAAAGCCGCGCGAGAGGTCCGGCCCGAAGTCGCACGGCCAGGGCGACCCGGCTGCCAGTCCGCGCTCGGCCCGTGCGAGGTATGCCGTCGGGGAGGCGAATGCTTGCTTGTGCGCCTCCGGGTCTCGCACCAGGATGAAACCGGCGTCGTAAGGCGCCTGTCCCCATTTGTGAAAGTCGAAGGCCAGCGAATCAGCGCGTTCGATGCCGCCGAGCCGCGGGGCAAGATCCGGAGCCAGCTTGGCCAGAGCGCCAAAGGCGCCGTCGATGTGGAACCAGAGCTTTTCGCGCTGGCACAAATCGGCCAGCCCGCCCAGATCGTCAATGGCCCCGGTATTCACCGTTCCCGCAGTTCCCACCACCAGAAACGGCGTCAGCCCAGCCTCGCGATCCCGCTGGATTGCCTCTGCAAGCGCCGCCAGATCAATACGGTGGCGGCTGTCCGTGGGGATAAGCCTCAGCGCATCGCTGCCGATGCCGGCGATGTCCATGGCCTTGGGCAGGCAGCTATGAACGGCGGCCGATGCATACGCGGTCAGCCTCTTGGGCCCTGCGGCGACTCCTTTGTGCCGCGTATCGAAGCCCAGCGCGGCATCCCGGGCAATCAGCACGGCGATCAGATTCGCCATCGACGTTCCGGTGACGAACAATCCACTTGCGTCCTGAGGGAATCCGAAGATCTCACGCACCCATACGGTCACTTGCCGTTCGACCTCCACCGGCATCTGATCGCGGCCGCCCAGATTGGCGTTCAGCCCGCCGGCCAGCATCTCCGCCACCATGCCCACCGGCGTGCCGCCGCCCTGGACCCAGCCCATGAAGCCCGGATGAACATTGCCCTGGGCATAGGGCAGAACCTCCCGCATGAACTCCGCATGAACCTGGGCCAAGTCCTCGCCCCGCCGCGGCGCGGGAGAGCGAAACGGCGCGCGGGCCTGCTCTGGAATGGGTCGCCACACGGGCCGCTCGCGGATCTTCTCGATGTAGCCGAGCATATCGTCCAACATACGGTGGGCCTGGGCGCGAAAATCGCTCCAGTCCTCGGGATCGAGGGTTTCATTTGCCGCAGTTGGTGAGTTAATGCCGGCCTTCCCGGCTGGGTCGATGATGGGGCGCATCTCGGACATTCCTTCTCCCTGAAGGATATTTTACGTGCTGCTGTCGTTTTCCCTCGGTGAGCTGGTAGCCGGAAACGCCGATGATCCCAGCGGAAAGAGGGGAGAAATCTTATGACTAGGCAGGCAGCTTTCGGAGTCCAGACCCCGAGTCGCCGGGGACTGCGGTCTGCTGTATACTGGATAAAGCCTCAAGAGGGCAGGGAAGTCCCTGTCTAACGGGGAACCGGCTGAGTGACCCCACCCTGCCGGACAAAGAGAAGAAAATGCCCAAGTTGAAGACCCATACGGGCGCGAAGAAGCGCTTCAGCAAGACTGGCACCGGCAAGATCAAGCGGCACCAGATGAAGACGCGTCACATCCTTACTTCAAAGTCGCCAAAAACGAAGCGCAAGCTCGGAAAATCCGTGCTGGTTTCCGATGGCGATTTCAAGAAGGTAGCGCGCATGATTCCTTACCTTTGATTGCTGAGCTGATTCCACAAGGCGGAATCAGCGCTTCAGGGCCTTGGCAAACGCGTTGCAAGGGCCCCCGGTTGACCGGAGAATTTAGAGTCCGGGCCAGCCGAGAAATCAAGGGTTGAATGAGCGAGTGAAGAGGTTTACCGCCCGGCCCGCAAGGGGCTTGGGCCTCCAGCCTCCAGCCGCATCACAGAACGCAAAATGGAGAATTCGATATGCCCCGCGTAAAACGCAGTACCAAGCGGAATGACCGCCGCAAAAAGATACTTGATAGGGCCAGTGGGTACTTCCTCACGAAGTCCAAGCTCTATCAGGCTGCGCAGGAGGCCGTCGAGCGCGGCCTGAAGTTTGCCTATACCGGCCGCAAGCAGAAGAAGCGCCAGTTCCGCTCGTTGTGGATCGTGCGCATCTCGGCCGCGGCCAAGCTGAACAACTTCAGCTACTCGCAGTTGATTAACGGCTTGAAGAAGGCCGGCATCGAGCTGGATCGCAAGATTCTGGCCGAAATCGCCGTGAAGGACGCGCCAGGCTTTACCCGGCTGGTGGAGCAGGCCAAGACGGCGTTGGTGTCAGAGAAGATGATCAAGAAGCTCAACGCATAACAAACGATTTTTGATCTGAACGGCCCGGGGCGATGCTCCGGGCCGTTTTGCGTGTGCGCATTTTAGCTTTTGCTATCAACTTTAGTGTCCCATCCATTCCGCGTTTTTCTGCGGAATGGTGGGATACCGAAAGAATTCCGGTCTACACAATTTCTGAAATAGCTTTAGGCGAAGCGGGATGCTCTCCGCTCCGCACTCTTCGCTTAATTTGCCGGCGTGATGGTGACTGCCAGATTGGTGCGATAAGCCGGGTTGCCATTTTTCGGATCGGCCCCGAAGTGGTCGGGGCTGAGCTGAATCGCTCCACTGGAAAAGTCGAGCGCCAGCCCGCTATTTCGATTCACGATCTTATACACCTTGTTCGCTGTGTTGAGCGCGGTCGCGTTGGCCGAGGCGGGCTGCGCTCCGTGTGTGGTCAAGGTGGCGGGAACGGTATTGGCGACCGGCTCGAAAAACCATTCGTCGCTGCCGCCCGGAGTTTTGTTGTTGCCCAGGGCCGCCGGGTTGCCGTTTCCCTTCGCATAGCCCTGGACCCCGACTTTCGCTGACACCGCGCGCAAGGAGGCCGCGTCAGTGCCGCCCGAAGCTGAAGAGAGGACGTGCAGCGGAGCGCCTGAGGCGGCATCGACGATGCGATAGAAGCCGCTCGGCATGGAGGGGTTGAAGGGGTCCGGAATGGACTGAATCTTCCACTTGCTTGCCGGTCCGGCTAACTCGACGCGGGCGCTGGGTTTCTGCCCGGCGGCGGGTGCCTTGGCTTGCGAAATGGTGTAACTCGCGCGGGAGGAAAGTGGGACTCCTTTGCTGTCGAACAGCGGCACAGGCGTACCGAAATAAGTCAGGCCGCTGGTGGAGGAGGGAAAGCTGAAATCCCAGAATTTCTCCACATCCAGGTCATAGCGGCGGAAGGAACTGCCTGTCACCAGGCTGCTGGTCAGGCTGCCCGAATCCATGATCCAGTTATAGTAGCCGTAATCGACGTTCGCAGGCAGCGCGCCAATCAGCTTCCATCCGTTCTGATCGCCCAGGTCGGTGTTCGCCCATACATAGAGGACAGAGTGGACTCCCGTGCCGTCATTGCCGGGGCCGATGGACAAGTTAGAGACATCGCTCACGCTGAGATACTGGTTGAGATAGGTGTTGAATGTTACCACGGCGCCATTGGGCCGCGTCGCCCCATAAAGTCCATTTGTCCCCTGGACCCTATAAGAGAGCATATTGGCATCCGGGGTTTGCACAAGGGTGGCCCCGGTCTTCTGATCCACGAAAGTTACCTTGGGAGCATCGTTGATGATTTGCACAATGACTTGCTGCCCGATGGAGGCGTCTACATAGCTTACAGAACGCACGGTGGCGCCCGTGACGGCATTGACGATGGACGGCGTTGAGAATCCAAGTTGGCGCGCCAGCTTGCCCAGCCAGCCCTTGCGCGGCCTCTTCAAGTCGATGTAGTACGCGGTTTTAGTGGTGGGATCGGAAAACTCCCAACGGCCGCTGGCGGGAACCAGATAGCTCTTGACAAGGAGAGGCGCGCCGTCGGCGCCGGTTCCGCTGAAAGTTACCGTGTCGTTCGCCGGTGTATAAGTCATGGCCAGATCGGAGTCTACGGGAGCTTCCAGACCGCCGATTCCCGGCTGCGTCCAGCCGCCTCCGTACCACTTATTCCAAGTCCCCTTGGCCATCTTTCCACTGATAGGGGCGCGGGCGACATTCGTGTAACTCGCCACGCGCGCGCCGCTCTTCAGAAAGATGCGGCTGTAGTAATAAACGTAGAAATACCCCGTTGAGTAATCGACAAACAGCCGCGGATCTCCATCGCCGAAGTACCATGTTTTGCCGGGAAAGGCGGTGGTGGTCGCATGGTCTCCCAAGGGCGAGGTGAGGATCTCGTCCTGTAACTGCCAACTAACGCCATGATTGGTTGAAGTCGCGTACATCAGCCGGTCAAAATGAACCCCGCTCAGGACGTTTCCTTTATCCTTTTCCGACCAGGGGTTGAAGAAGTATTCGTCGTGGACGACGCCGTACCATGTGCCGGTGTCATGGTCGATCCAGGTTCCAATCACATCGCAACGGTCATCCTCGAAGGGCGTTTCGATGGGATTGACGGCCCGCTTGTCGATTTTGTAACACAGGGCTCCGGGAGTCTTGATAAAGGTGTCGTCGGTGACGATGACATTGCCTTTGGGGTGGCGATTCATTTCACCTATGTCGGTATTCGTATAAGTTTTGACGAACGCATCGCTCTTGTCGGCGTTGTCGTACTGGCTCAGAGTGGCGAAGAAGTGGAATGCGCCGTTGTTGTCGATCAAGGTCGAGCCGGGCGCATCGGAACCCAGGCTGTCGTCGATATTGGTGCTGGCGCGCACTGTGAAAACCGGGAATCGGGGCGCGATATTCGGCCGTTGGGCGTGGAGCGCATGGAAGCGGTTGAGCAGCGGGTGCGCCTCGTATCCCAGAAAGGCGAGGCCGGCGCAGAGGAGCAAGCCGAGAATGAGCCGCGCAATGAATCTTCCGCGAGAATTGGACATTGGATTCCCTTCCATCTTGAAAGCCGTGAGGATGCGTGCCAGCCATTCTGGAAGTGCGCATCACTTTTTTGATAAAGCACAGTCCTGGCGAGACGATCCCAGAGGCCAGATTGCGACGGTGGCGGAATCTTGCGCGAGCAGTGGAACGAAACTAAACGATAGTAAAAATGTATAGACGAAATGTTCTAGCTCTGTCAAATAAATTTGAATGCCGAACAGAAGTTCATTTTTGCCGATCCCTGTAAAGCTGTCAGGATTGCTGCGAAGGTATCCCTGTCGTCTTAACCAGGACGAAACGCGCCCCTCAAAATAATCTTGGCTCCATGACTAGGTGATTAAAGATAAGTATTCCTAAATCAAATACTTGGGACCGAGATTCAATCCTTCCAGGGGCTGTGACCGCTATCACGGTTTCTGCGCCAGCCCTGGCCTACATTGAGTATATGGTTATCGATATAAAAATATCGAATGGGCCGCACGCCAGGCAAACGGTAGGCCGCCCAGTCCACAACAAACCTGAGACAGCTGCCTCAGTATCACCACTTCCACAAGAATGAGAGGAAAGCATATGTCTTCGTTTATCGTTCCGCGTACGATCTATCACGGTTTAGGCTGCATCGACAATTTGAAGTCCGTCAAGGGAACCAAAGCGGTCATTGTTACCGGCGCCGGTTCCATGAGAAGGCTTGGATTTATCGATAAGACGATTGCGCTCTTGAAAGAGGCGAAAATCGAATCGGTTGTCTTTGACGGCGTGGAAGCCGACCCCTCGGTCGACACAGTCATCAAGGGAGTCAGGGTATTCAATCGCGAAAAGCCGGATCTGATTGTGGGGCTGGGCGGCTGTTCGGCGATCGATGCGGCCAAGGCAATGTGGGTTTTGTATGAGCACCCGGAGTCGACCTTTGAAGACATCTGCAAGCCATTCTCCATCAAGCCGCTGCGCAAGAAGGCGCACTTTATTGCGATTCCCTCCACCAGCGGCACGGGGACTGAAGTAACCTGCTGCTCGGTGATTACCGACCGCGAAAAGGGGACCAAGTATCCCATCGTCAGTTATGAAATTTGCCCGGATATAGCGATTGTCGATGGCGAATTAGCCGTAGGCATGCCCGCCAATGTTACGGCGAACACCGGAATCGACGCGCTTTCCCACGACTGCGAAGCGTATGTTGCAACCCTGGCCAGTGTTTATAGCGATGCGTTGGCCAAGGACTCGGTTCGTCTCATCTTTGCCAATCTGCCCAAGGCTTATGCCGATGGCAAGAATGTCGAGGCGCGTCAGACGATGCACGATGCCTCCTGCATGGCCGGCATCGCCTTCTCGAACGCGATCCTGGGCATCATTCACTCCATGTCGCATCAGGTGGGCGGAATGTTTGGCGTTCCCCACGGCCGCTCGAATGCGATCCTCATGCCCAACGTGATCCGGTTTAACAGCAAGAGCACCAAGAAGTATGAACAATTGGCCGAGATCATCGGGAAAAAGACGGCAGAGGATTTTGCCCTGGCCGTGCGCGACCTGAGCCAGAGCGTCGGCATCGAAAAGAGTTACAAGGAATACGGCATCGACGCGAAGATCTGGGCCGAGAAGCTGGATACGCTCACGCAAAATGCGCTCAACGATCCTTGCACGGGAACCAACCCGCGCAAGCCGACCTTTGAGGAGGTCAAGCGCATCTTCCAGCACTGCTACGATGGCACCATCGTGGATTTCTAACAATCAGTCGAGAAATTTTCAGAATATCTTGACAACGAAAAAACGCGGCGCCGGGGATACAAGTCCTCGGCGCCGCGCCGTATTATTTGAAGCAGTAGCACGGTAGTTTATCCTTGTCTTTACGCTATGAACAATGAAATTCCCAAACTGACGGCATTTGATGAGGCTGCGCTGGACGAGGCTTTTGCGGCGCTGGAGCGGCAAGCGCGCGAGACTGCCGCCGCTCTCGACGGCGAGGCGGCGGTTGAAACCTTTCGCCTGGAGTGGCTGGGGCGCAAGCAGGGGCGGCTCAACGAGGTTTCCGGGCTGTGGCTGAAATCCGCTCCCAAAGAGGCCAAGAAGGCGCTGGGTATGCGCTTCAACGCGCTCAAGGCGGTGGTGGAGGGCCTGCTGGACTCGGCGCTGGGCGCGGGGCCGAGCGATGCGGCGCTGGCGGCTGAGGCCATCGACATCACGCTGCCCGGCACACGGCGGCTGATCGGGGCCGAGCATCCGATCACCAGGACGCTGAATGAGATTACCAGCGTTTTTGCGGCGCTGGGTTACTCGGTGGGCGTGGGGCCGGAGGTCGAGACTGACTTCTACAACTTCGAGAGCATGAACTTTCCTCCTGGGCATCCGGCGCGGGATACGCAGGACACGCTGGTCATTGCCAATCAGGAGCGGCGTCCGCAGCGCGACCGGCTCTTGTTGCGCACGCACACTTCGCCGGTGCAGATGCGGACCATGGAGCAGCAGCCGCCGCCGGTGCGCATCGTGATTCCCGGCAAGGTGCATCGCAACGACGCGGCCGACGCGACGCACTCGCCGATCTTTCACCAGGTTGAGGGGCTGTGCGTAGACACCAACATCACCTTCAGCGATTTGAAGGGAACGCTGGACCACGCCATGAAGGCGCTCTTCGGCTCGTCGGTGAAGACGCGCTTCTTCCCCTCGTTCTTTCCCTTCACCGAACCGAGCGCGGACGTGCAGATCAGTTGCATCTTTTGCGGCGGCAAAGGCTGCCGCAAGTGCAAGGATTCGGGCTGGATTGAGCTGCTGGGATGCGGCATGGTGGACCCGGCGGTCTTCGCCTTCGCTGCGGAAAAACAGCCTGCGTATGACTCGAAGAAGATTTCCGGCTTTGCGTTTGGCTTGGGCGTGGAGCGCATCGCGATGATGAAGTACGGGATCAGCGAGATTGGGCAGTTTTACGCGGGAGATATGCGGTTCCTGGAGCAGTTTGCGTGAGCGAGCGGAGTTAGCCGCACTGCGCGCGGTTAGCGTTGTTCGCGGAGTTAGCTTGGCTTGCACAGCCGCATATATTGGTGAGACTGACATATTCAGTTGAGTGAGTGACGGGCAATTGTTAGGTGAGTGATGGCGCGGCCGAAAAGCTATCGAGATCTGATTGTTTGGCAGAAGGCAATGGCTCTGACGCGCCATGTGTATGTCCTCAGCCAGGAATTGCCCAAGTCCGAGGCTTATGGACTGCTCACCCAGATTCGGCGCGCAGCCGTGTCTGTGCCAAGCAATATAGCTGAAGGTCATGGAAGGCTGACCGATTTGCAGTTTCGGAATTTTTTGGGAACCGCGCGAGGATCTCTTTATGAGATGCAAACCCAACTTGAATTGGCTGGCAATCTTGGCTATCTCGACGAAAAGCCTGTGCGGGAATTGATGGATCAAGGGTGGGAGGTTGCGCGATTGATTAACGGATTGCTATCGGCTTTGGGCCGGGGCAAGGAGAGCAAAGAGAATGACAATCAGGCCCGCGTTGCCGAGGAACTTCTCTAACTCCGCTATCTCCGCTAACAACGCTAACTCCGCTCAAAAGGATTTTAACAATGAAGATACTTACCAAATGGCTTCGTAGTTACCTCCCCGGACTACCGGTGGATGACGCCCAACTTGCTGAAGATCTGACGTTGCGCGGCATTGCCGTGGATGGCGTCTACGATCTGGGCGCGGGCAATGGCTCGTACTTTGAGATGGACGTTACCACCAACCGCGTGGATGCCATGAACCACTACGGCGTGGCGCGTGAAGCGGCGGCGATCTATGGGTTGACGCTGCCCGAAGTGGTTTACAAACTGCCCGCGTTTCGCCCTACGGCCAAGCCCATTCCGGTGCGGATCGAAGCCGAGGATGCCTGTGGCCGTTACAGCGCCCGGATCTTGCGCGATATTCAGATCTGCGACTCGCGCGACTGGTTTGCCGGGGCCGAAGTGGCCACTTATTTCAAGTTGCTCGAGCAGAAGATGATCTCGAATGCCGTGGACGCCTCGAATTATGCGTGGCTCTCCATCGGCCAGCCGACGCACGCTTTCGATTGCGACAGGGTCGAGGGAGGCATCGTGGTGCGCCGCGCCCGGAAGGGTGAAAAGCTGAAAACCCTGGACGGCGTGGAGCGCACGCTCGACGCTGAGGATCTGGTGATTGCCGACGAGCGGAAGGCTCTGGCTCTGGCGGGTGTGATGGGCGGCTGGGATTCGATGATTACCCCCGAGACCAGGAATGTGCTGGTCGAGTCGGCGTGGTTCGATCCGATGGCGGTGCGGCGTACGGCGCGTCGCCATGGCCTGCACACTGACGCCAGCCATCGCTACGAGCGCGGCGCGGATTTTAATGCCGCTCTGACTGGATCGGATCTGGTTTCGAGCATTCTGCTAGTCAGCGGAGGATGGATCGACGGTGACGTGGTCGATGTGCGCGTTCCGGCGATGGAGGCGAAAACCGCCAGGCGTCAGCCCGTTGCGCTGCATCTGAGCGAAGTGCATCGCATTCTGGGCGCGACGGTGGACGAGGAAGGCATTACCGCGGCGACCGTCGAAGTGGTGCTCAAGGCGCTGGGCTGTCAGTTGGCAAGTCAGCAAGTCAGCAAGCCGGCGAGTGAGGCGGCCTGGCTGGTGACGCTGCCCAGTTGGCGGCTGGATGTGGAGCGCGAGATCGACCTGATCGAAGAAGTCGCGCGGGTCTACGGCTACAACCGCTTTCAGAACACGCTGCCGGCTTTTGGCGAGGGCGTGCGCGCGCTGCCCTGGGCGGAGAGCGAAGCCGCTGTTCGGCAGGCGCTGCGTTCGGCTGGATTCCATCAGGCGATTGCCAGCACCTTCTGCTCGGCGGCGGAGGCTGCGTTGACAGCGCCTCAGCCGGGGCTGGTTGTGCCGCTTGGCAATCCGCTCAGCGAGGAGGCGGGCGTGCTGCGGCCTTCGCTGGTGCCGGGTATGCTGGCGATGATCGCCGGCAATCTGCATCGCGACGTGAGCGACGTGCTCCTCTTCGAGCTGGGCACGGTCTTCAGCGGAAATACCGAGAAAGTCGAAGAGCGGCCTGCCGTGGCCTTTGGCGCTGTGGGCAACCTGCCGGAGCAGGGGGCGTTGCACCCGGCGCGGGCGATTGAGTTTTATGACGTGAAGGGCGCGGTGGAGCAGGTCGTCGAGCGCTTCCATTCGCGGGCAGTTTACTTTGACCGCTTCGGCGCCGAGGCCGGGCTGACCCCGGAGTGGCTGCATCCTTACCGCTCTGCGCGGGTGGTTGTCGATGGCATCACGGTGGGCTGGTTCGGCCAGTTGCATCCGACCCAGGCCGCGGCGCGCAAGCTGAAGGAGACGGTGCTGCTGGGCGAGCTTTATCTCGACCGGCTGTATCAACTGCCTTTGCGCCAGCCGGTTGCGGAAGAAATCTCGCGCTTCCAGTCTGTCCGCCGCGATTTTTCGCTGGTTCTGGGCGAAAGCGTCGCGTGGGAGAAGATCGACCAGGCGGTGGCTGGATTGCGGATTCCCGAGTTGGTGGAGTGGCGGGTGCGCGAGGTCTTTCGCGATGCGAAACTGGGCGCGGGCGAGTACTCGTTGCTGCTGGGCGTAACCTTTCAAGCACCGGACCGCACGCTGCGCGAGGAGGAGTTGCAGAGCTTCCAGGCGCAAGTCGTGGAGGCGATTAGTAAGGCTGGGGCGCGGCTGCGGAGTTAGGCGCATTTTGGTTTTTACTATCAACTTCAGTGCCCCGTCCATTCCGCGTTTTTCTGCGGAATGGGTGGGATACCGAATAATTCCGGTCTACACTATTTCCGAAAAAGCTCTAGGCCGAGAAACAGGTCTGGATCGGCGTTCTGCTTGCCGCTATACTTGCATGGATAAGGCGCATTGGCGCGGAGGTTTTTCGATGTCGGAGTCTTTTTGGGAGTCGAATTCGGAGGAAGAGGCGCAGCCGGAACAGCCGGCAGAGAAACCGGTCGCTGAATCGGGTGCTCTGGCATTGAGCGGAGATGATTTTTCCGCGCTGGAGGAACGGATTCTGCGCGCGGTTGATGTGGTGAAGCAGGAGCGGCAAGCCCGCGCCGCCGCCGAGGAGCGCGCCACCGCGGCGGAAGCCAAACTGCACGAGCAAGCGCCGCTGGCGGAGCATCTGCAAAAGGAAGTAAGCGCGCTGCACGCCGAGCGCGATCATGTGCGGGAGCGCGTGGAGCGGCTTCTCTCTCAACTTGATGCGCTGGAATTGTGAGGTCTGTCGTGGCTCAAGAGCAATCCGGACATCCGGCTGAGTACGTCACTGTTCAGATCTACGATCAGACCTATCACCTCTCCGGGCAGAACGCCGAGCACATTCGCCGCCTCGCCGAGTTGGTGGACACGCGGATGCGCGCCGTGGCCCGGCAGGGCCGCACGGTGGATTCGTTGCGCGTGGCCGTGCTGGCCGCGCTGAATCTAGCCGACGAGCTGACGCAGGCCAATAAGGCTGGCGGCGCCGATGCGCGGCAGGCTCATGAGCGCGCAACCAGCCTGCGCGGGCTGCTGGATGAAGTGCTTGAGGAAGACCCGAAAACCGCGTCGTAGGCTTGCTGTGCACCGTTTTGGGTGCGCCGCGTCCGAAAGCGGCGGGTCAAAAACTTAGCACACCGCAGCCCACTCGCACAAGACTTGTAATTCCCCGCCGGGGCCCATACTATTCGCAATAGAAACCGGCCTGCAAAGCAGGTGGGCGATCAACGCTGGTTGAACCAACATTCAATGAACAGGGGCTCAACTCGACAATCGGTTCTGTGTGCCGTGTCCGCCAGTCCGGAATGCCTAATGAACCGCGGAGAGCTCCACCTTCCTAGGAAGGGTTCACCGGCGCATTAACCACGGCCCCGTGGGTCGGTTTCTACCTTTCCGCAAGATTCTGCCTGTCATCCCAGTGAGCAATCGTCGCTCACCGGGCTCCCTGAGAAGCTCAAATGCCGTATTCTGGCACTGGTGTATCCAGTTCTCTTCCATTTCGGCTCGATTCTGATTCCGGCCTATGGCGTTTCGGCCGCCGTGGGTGTATTACTGGCGTTGTTTCTGGCCGAGCGCACGGCGCGCGCGGCGGGAATCGACGCCGTGCAGGTGTGGAGGCTGTGCGTGGTGGCGCTCTTCGTGGCCCTGGCGGGTTCGAGGCTGCTGCTGGTGGCGCTCAACTGGACTGAACTGCGCTTGCATCCGAAGTGGCTGCTGGAGTTGGCCATGATTCACCATCCGCTGCTGGCCTGTTTCGGAGCGCTGGCCGCGATTGTAGCCGCTGTTTTGTATGGCCGTTGGCAACGGCTGCCTTTGTGGGTCACAGCCGATGCGCTGGCCGCGCCCGTGGCCCTGGGACTGGCCTTCGAGCAGTTGGGCGCACTGCTCGCCGGCTCGGGCTATGGAATTGAAACCGGGACGGGCAGCGCGGCGCATTGGGCCGTCACCTACACTCACCCGCTGGCGGCGATTTGGAGCGGGGCTCCGCTGGGCGTTCCGCTTCATCCGGTGCAGGCTTACGCGGCGCTCGCCTTCTTTGCGCTCTTCGTCTTCCTGTTGTTCTGGTTGCCGTATCGGCGGCAATCTGGAGATGTTGCGGGATTGCTGCTGTTGGGCGCGGGCGTGGCGGTTTTTATCACCGAGTTCTGGCGCGACCCCGAGGGACGGGGCGCGTTGCTGGGCGGCGCACTGGATGGGCCACAAGTTGCTGCGGTGGCGCTGGTGGTGGCCGCGGGATTGGTTCTTCTGGAACGTAAAACCCCTCTGGTGGGGCAAGAGCATTCGGCGGGGGTAGATCACGCCGTTGTTTCTCCACCTTTTGAAGGTTCTGGAGCGAAAGACGAGGCTGTACATGGCTGAACTGCGTACCATCGATGTGCTTGCCGAGGCTAAGGGGCAGCGGCTCGATCAATTCATTGCCCAGTTTTTGACCGCGCAAGGGGAGCCCGTGAGCCGCTCGCGCGTGCAACTGCTCCTGGAGCAGGGCGATGTGCTGGTCAACGGCTTGCACGAGAAAGCCTCGTTCAAGTTGCGCGGAGGCGAGCGGATCGACATTACCGGCGAGCCGCGCCCTGCCCCGCTCAAAGCCACCCCGGAAGAGATTCCGCTGGACGTGGTTTACGAGGACGCTGATCTGGCGGTGGTGAACAAGCCGGCCGGGATGATGGTCCACGCCGGGGCGGGGCAGAACGACGACGTGCGCAATCGCGGCACGCTGGTGAACGCGCTGCTCTACCGCTTCAAGGCGCTTTCGGCCACCTGCGGCGACCTGCGGCCCGGTATCGTACACCGGCTCGATAAAAACACCAGCGGCCTGATTGTGGTGGCCAAGAACGACCGTGCCCATTTGGGCCTCGCGGAACTGTTTTCCAGCCACCAGATCAAGAAGACGTACATTGCGCTGGTTCAGGGGAGCGTCGAGCGGGCCAAGGGCACCATCAACGCCGATATAGGCCGCGATCCGTTGCGGCGAACGCGCATGACCGTCAACCCCCAGCAGAACGCCCGCACGGCCATCTCGCACTACGAGGTGATCCGGCGGCTCGCAAATCGCTTTGGCAAGTTCACGCTGGTCAAAGTTCGCATCGAGACAGGCCGCACGCATCAAATTCGCGTTCACATGGCGTCGATTGGCCATCCGGTGGTGGGCGATACGCTCTATGGCGGCGCGGGCCAGTTGACAGACCAGGTGGTCTCGCAGGCGGCCACCTCCAAAGCGGCGCGGCGCAAGGCGGAACCGGAAAGGCTCAGGCTGGGACGCAACTTCCTTCATGCCGCGCGGCTGGAGTTTACGCATCCCCGGACCGGTAAGTTGCTGCAACTGGAAGCGCCGCTCCCCGCGGAGTTGGAGTCGTTTTTAAGCCGTCTGGAAGGCCAGCAAGCCCCTCCAGGGGAATGACCAGCGCGGGATTGACGAGAAGACCGGGCGCCATTGATAGAATGGAAGAGTTATGAACAGAAAGCTTTTAGGACTTGTGTTTGTGGCGGCGTTTGCGGCAGCCGGCTTGTATGCGCAGCAACCCGCGGCTCCGCCGGCAACCTCACAGGCTGGCCAACCCGCGTCTGCCACGGCCGTTCAGCAGCCCGCGGCACAGCCCGCCGATCAGCAGGTGGATTTGGGTGCGCCCACCATCTTCCGGTTGGGCGTCAATGAGGTCAACCTCATCTTCACCGTGACCGACAAGCATGGGGAGTATATCCCGAATTTGCAGCAAAGCGATTTTGCTTTGCTCGACGATCACAAGGCGCCGGCCAAGGTGAACAGCTTCCATCAGCAGATCAATCTACCGGTGAGGGTGGGCCTTGTCATCGACTCCAGCACCTCGATTCGTTCGCGCTTCCAGTTCGAGCAGCAGTCCGCCACCGAGTTTCTGTTGGAGATCCTCAAGGCTCGCAGCGACCGCGCCTTCGTAATGGATTTTTCTGAAACCGTCAGGGTTGACCAGGACTGGACCAACAACATTGACGCTCTGGAGACGGGCGTGAACCGGATAAGTCCGGGCGGTGGCACGAAGTTGTACGATGCTGTCTACACCGCCTGCCATAACAAGCTGCTAGATGTTTCGCGCGGCCAGGAGCCGGTGCGCAAGGCGATGGTGCTGATCTCCGACGGCGAAGACACCGTGAGCAGCGTCTATCTGGATGAGGCCATTAAAGAATGCCAGCGGGCTGAGACCATCATCTACGCCATCAGCACCAACTGGACACCCAGCCGCGGCAAGAGCGATAAGGTGCTGACCCAGATGGCTGTGGATACCGGCGGGCAGGTGTTTTTTCCGCCTTCGGCCGAGGAAATGTCCAACAGCTTCCACGGCATCGAAGAAGAGTTGCGCAGCCAGTACGCGCTGACCTACACTCCGGCGGACTTCAAGGAGGATGGATCGTTCCGTCCCATTTATCTCTACTGCAATGACCGGCGCTACCAGGTGCGAACGCGCAAAGGCTACTTTGCGCCCCGGCCGCCAAGCCGGTAACGGCAACAGACAGCCCTCCCGGCGGGGCGAAAGAATATCTACATTTTTCAAATGAGGCGCGGTCCCAGCCGCGCCTCGTCTCTGTGATGAGGGCTTCCGCGGGATGGAAGACGTCGGCTTGGTGTCCTGTCCGAAAAGTTCATATCAGAGTAACTTCTGTCATCCTGAGCGAACGGGGCCCCAAACGTTCTTCAGTTTGGGGGTGGTGAGTCGAAGGATCTGCGGTTGGTCTTTCTTCTTATGCAAAAGATTTCGGGGATACCACACCGGTCTGAAACCGCGTAATTCCTCCGTCCTCCCGTCCCTTTCTCTCACTCTTCCAGCCGAAGCTGCCTGCGCGTTCCGTTTCAGGATATTCCCGCCTTCGGCTGTCCCTATTTGCTTCACCCCTGGATTCTTTCTGTAGATCTCTCACGGATTTCGCCGGACGCGCGATGAAATGGAAGTGGGTGGCTCCATGAGTTTTCCATGGGGCGCGCCTGCGCGGCTTGCGGCGATTCGAGGAGCCTGCCGCATCGGGACAATTCGAGGAGCCTGCCGCATCGGGACAAAGTGATACCGGGAATCGGCTATAGCTGCGGAAGGACTGTGCGGAAAGAGGGGACAGGGTGATCCGGCAGGCAATATCGTGCGACATCTGCGGAAGTGAGAAGAAGCAGACGAACCACTGGTTTGTGGCCTATGACCATGGAGGCGAACTGCGGTTGAGCGGGTGGAACTCGCGCGCCCGGCTGCGCCCAGGGTCGAAGCATCTCTGCGGGCAAACCTGCGTGCATAAGCTGGTGGACGACTTCATGGCCAAGGCGCTGGCGGTGCGTGCGCCGCGAGCAGCCGCCAACGAGGCTGAAGCGGAAGTCGAGGAGCAGACGGCGCAGACTGATACCAGCCTGACCTCGGATGCGGCTTATTGTGAGGTGGAGTCTTCCGCGCGGCTGATTCCTACGCCCGCGCCGGTCCCACACGCGCGGCCTCCGCTCCGGATGCCGATGGAACTGGTTGCCGTGCCGCCGAAGCCGCGCGCCGAAGAGGCCGCAGTCCCCGTAGACGAGCCGCCCCGCTATGCGTCGCGCAACTGGCGCGCCGCGGCCTGGGAGCGCGAACGGGAGCGCGAAGCGCGCATTGCGCACCGGTGAGCACGGCTGCCCGCATCAGATGGTTGTAACTCAGATGAAAATGTGAGGTTGCCGTGTGGTTGGACTTATTGATGATTCTTTTGGCCGTCTCTCCGTTGATGCACGACGCAAGGCTTCTCTCGCGGGATTCCAGAACCGTGTCTCCGCGCGGGGATGGAGTTTGACTTAGAGTATCTTGGCTTTTGCTATAAACTTCAGCGCCCCATCCATTCCGCGTTTTTCTGTGGAATGGGTGGGGTACCGAAAAAATTCCGATCTACACTATTTCCGAAAAAGCTCAATGTGCTGTCGGCGCGGTTTCAAGCAGAGCCAGCAAGCCGGCCTCGTCCAGCACAGGAACTTTAAGTTCGTGCGCTTTGTCGAGTTTGGAGCCAGCTTCTTCGCCGGCCACCACGTAGCTGGTTTTCTTGCTGACGGAGCCGGCGGTCTTGCCGCCCGCGGCCTCAATCTTCTTTTTTGCCTCGTCGCGCGTGAGCGTGGGCAGCGTACCGGTGAGCACAAAGGTAAGCCCCGCCAACTGCGCCGAGCGCTCGCGCTTCTCCGCCGTCATGTCCACCCCGGCTTCCGCGAGGCGTTTCACCAGATCGCAGTTTTCTTTGTCGGCAAAGAATTCCAGAATTGATTGAGAAATGCGTGGGCCCACTTCTTCCACGCGCTCCAGTTCTTCGGTGTTGGCCGCCCTGAGCGCATCCATCGAGCCGAACTCCTCTGCCAGCAGCTCCGCTGTTCTTTCCCCAACAAACCGAATTCCCAACCCCATGAGCACGCGCGCCAGTCCAGCTTTCTTTGACGCTTCGATCTCGTCCAGCAACGTATCGGTTGACTTCGTTGCAAAGCGGTCGAGCGCCAGCAGTTCGAGCCGCTGCGATTCCAATGTGTAGAGGTCGGCCACGCTCTGCACCAATTTCCTGTCCAGAAGTTGCTGCACCACGGCCTCGCCCAGTCCCTCGATGTTCATCACTCCTCGCGATGCGAAGTGGAGCAGGCTCTCGCGCAGCTTGGCCGGGCAGTCGGTGTTTACGCAGCGAAAGTCCACCTCGCCCTCGGCGCGCACCACGGCGCTGTGGCACTCCGGGCATTGCGACGGAAAAACATAGGGTTCGCTCCCGCGCGGGTGTTCGGCGTCGTCGAGCACTTCGACGACCTTGGGAATGACGTCGCCGCCGCGCTCGACCTTGACCCAGTCGCCGATGTGAAGCCCGAGATTCCGGATAAAATCGGCGTTGTGCAGCGTGGCGCGGCTGACCGTGGTGCCGCCGATGAAGACCGGGGTCAGTTCGGCCACCGGAGTCAGCTTGCCGGTGCGGCCCACCTGCACGGTGATGCCGTTAACCTGAGTGATGCCCGACTTGGCAGTGAATTTGTAAGCGATGGCCCAGCGCGGCGCGCGGCCGGTATAGCCGAGGCGCTGCTGCGTGGCGAAGGCATCCACCTTGAGGACTACGCCGTCGATTTCGTAGCCGAGGGTGGCGCGATCGGCTTCGGCCTGATCGATAAAGCGGGTCATTTCCTCGACGGAGGTGACCAGTTTGCGGTGGGGATTGACGCGGAAGCCGAGGGCGGCCAGGGTGTCGAGCGTAGCGCGCTGGCCCTGAGGCCAGAAGTCTCCCTCGACGAGCAGAAAGTAAGCGTATAAGTCCAGGCGGCGATTGGCGACGGTGTTGGGATCGAGGGTGCGCAGCGTGCCGGCGGCAGCGTTGCGGGGATTCACGGCCAGGGCGAGTCCCTCCCGCTCGCGCTCCTCGTTGAGGCGCTGGAAGGCCGCTTGGGGCATGACCGCTTCGCCCCGGACTTCAAATGCCGTGGGCAGTCCAGCAGCTTTCAGCCGTTCCGCGGGGATGGTCAGCGGCACGCTGCGAATGGTGCGGATATTCGAAGTGACATCCTCGCCGGTCTGGCCGTCTCCGCGAGTAATGCCGGTCGTCAGCCGCGAACCGCCGTCAACCGTTGGCTCGTAACGAAGGGCCACGCTCAGGCCATCCAGCTTGAGTTCGGCCACATACTCGACCGGCAGTCCGCCAGCCAGTTCGCGCACGCGAGCTTCCCAGGCGGCCAGTTCCTCGGTGGAATAGACGTTGTCCAAGCTGAGCATGGGCCGCGAGTGGGCCACTTTGCGGAAGCCTTCAGCGGGCTTGCCGCCTACGCGCTGGGTGGGCGAGTCCGGGGTGAGCAGCTCGGGATGCGCGAACTCGATGAGTTTCAGCTCGTTCATCAGCGCGTCGTAGGCGGCGTCGCTGATCTCCGGCGCGTCCGAGACGTAATACAAGTGCTCGTGGCGGCGCAGTTCGGCGCGCAGTTCCTCGGCGCGTTTGGCCTGAGATGAGTCCGTAGATGAATCTGGGGTGTTTCGTTCGCCCATGGGGAGAATTATAAAGGCGCGGCGGAGCGGTTAAGATGGTTTGCAGGCAGCTATGGAACCCATCACCCATTTTCTTACCGGAGCTTGCATTGGCCGCGCGGGGCTGAACCGCAAAACCAGGTACGCCACGCTGGCTGCCGTGCTGGCCGCCGAGGCTGCTGACATTGACGTGCTCTGGGGGCTGGCCGGGCCGGTCGAGGAGCTGAAGCACCATCGCGGCATTACGCACACGTTCATTGCCGTGCCGGTGCTGGCGGCGGTGGCGGTGGGGCTGGTTTGGCTCTTTGACCGCTGGATGAAGGCGTGGCGCGCTCGCAAGGCAAACAATCTCAACCAAAACGCAAAAGCGCCCCCGGCGTTGGTGCGTGCGCCGCAGCAAGTCCGCTGGGGCTGGCTTTATTTTGCGGCGTTCCTCTCCGCGCTGAGCCACCTGATGCTGGATTGGACAAACAACTACGGCCTGCGCCCCTTTTACCCTTTCAATGCGCGCTGGTACTCGGGCAGCTTTGTCTTCATCGCCGAGCCGGTGCTGTGGGTTTTGCTGGGGTCGGCGCTGGTAATTCCGGCTCTGTTGGGGCTGATTGGCGGCGAGATTGGCGTGCGGCGTACAGCATTTCGCGGTCGTGGATGGGCAATCTTCGCCCTGACCGGGATGGTGCTGTTGTGGGGCTGGCGCTGGGCGGAGCATGGGCGGGCGAGGGTGCTGGCGGAAAACGCCGCCATCGCTACGGCTCCGGTCAAGCGCATGGCTCTGGAACCCTACCCCATCAACCCTTTTCGCTGGCACGCCATTCTGGAGACCGATGCGTATTACCAGACCGCCGAGATCGACACCCGCACCGGGGAAATTGTGAGCGACGCGCAGACAAATGTGATTTTCAAGCCGCCCGCAACTGCGGCCACCGAGGCGGCCAAACGCACGCTGCTGGGGCAGGTTTTTCTGGACTGGGGCACGTGGGCGGTGGTCCGCGATGTGGGTCAGGAGCCAATTCCGGGTTTGCCTCAGGGAGTAATGGACCCTCCGCAACTGCCGCTGAACCGGACGTGGACCACGGTCGAGTTTGACGATCTGCGCTTTGAATATCCATTTTTTAGCATAGGACTCGACGCGGGCAGCCCCACTCGCCGATCGCCTTTGAGCGGATGGGTTTATATCGTGGATGGCCACGACGATGCCGGCGAAGTGATGAGCGGCCGGGAGCAGCGGTAGGCCGCTCACGTTGGCTTGTTCACGGTGCTCGGGGACGGTTGGATGCGATCCGGCGGACGGCGCTCTGGCGTGAAGAGGTGAATAGCGCAGATCAGCACCGGAATTGCAATCAGCAGCGCAATCGAGATACGAGTTTTCCGCCGCGCATACTGCAATAAGATGGCCGCGCCGCAAAGCAGATAAAACAAAACGAAGCAGAGGCCGACGCTCAACGGGCCGGCAACAGTGTCTGGCCTCATCCTGTACGGTATGAGCATCACGGCGGTCATGCTTATGAACGCCAAGAGAATGCCCCCCATCATGCGCGCAATGCTGGATGTGACTGTGGCAAGAGCGGCGGCTACGAGCACAAACGAGGTGATCCCATAGAGGAAATCTCCGATTCCCCCCAATAAACCCCTCGTAAGATTCGTGTGCAAAAGAAGGCCTGACTCGATCTTTAGGATGAAAAGTGCCGCAATGGACGGAAGGTATATGAAGGTGACAATGAAGAGCAGCTTTGCGGTGAGCAGTTTCTTCCATTCATACGGACGCGTGATCCAGAACTGCGTATCGCCCGCCAGTCTTTCCGCTTGGATCACGCGGCAGACCAGAAGAATCCAGGCGAAGGTGATAAAAAATATGAGAAGAGGGATCATCCTCGCCAGTTTTCCACCCGCCTCGAAGCTGCTACTCCTGAACTGGGGATCGATTGCCAACAGGTAGTAATAGATTGAAGCACAGGCGGCCACGAGAGATAGAACGATGACAATCTCTCCGCAAAAGAGGCGGACATCTTTTTTGAAGATATGCAGGATTTGCTTCATGCTACTACCTCCTTGGCGCTGCCTTGCTCTTGTGTGGATGCGGAGTGGTTGCGGTTGGATTTGGCGATGGCGAGAAAGATCGAGCGCAGGCTCATCGGGTCGTAGGCGATGTTGCGCGCCGAGGGAAATCTCTCCGCCACTTCGCGCGCCGAGGCTTCTTCGTTGTAATCGCTATGCACGAAGCGCAGTACGCAATCCTCGGTCTGCGGTTGCAGCCAACTGGCCGGAAGCTCCAAGGGCAAGGGCGCTGGGATCGCCAGCGTAACCGTCACCTCGCGGAAGCGGTCGCTGAGCACCGACATCTCTTCAGAGAAGAGCAACCGCCCATCTTCCAGATAGCCGACGTGACTGCTGAAGCTTTCAATCTCCGCCAGGTCGTGCGAGGAAAGAAAGATCGTCGTTTCCGGCGCAAGTTCGATCAGGCCCTCGATCAGTTCATCGCGCACCAGCGGATCAAGGCCGGAAAACGGCTCATCGAGCACGATCAGCGACGGGTGGTAGGCGAGCGAGCTGGCGAAGGCCGCCTTCATCTTCATGCCGCGCGAGAGATGCTTGAGCCTGCGCGCGAGCGGCAGATCGAACTGGTGTACGAGCTGACTTTCCAGAGCGCGATCCCACGTGGGATAGAAGGCGCGGAAGTAGTCGAGCATTCCGCCGACCGTCATTCCTTCCGGCAGCTCCTGATTTTCACTGACGTAGCCGATGCGGTTGAAAGCCTTGCCGGTGAGCCGCCGGGAGTCGATGCCGAGAACCTGGGCGCTGCCCGCAGTGGGACGAATGATGTTCATCAGCATCTTGATGAGGGTGGTTTTACCCGCGCCATTGGGGCCGACCAGCGCATAGATGGCGCCTTCGGGAACGGCCAGATTGACGCCATCGACGGCATCGGTATGGCCAAATCGCTTGCTTAGATTTTCCGTGTGAATTGTGGAGTTCATTGTTTCTTGCTTCCTCCGTTCATGGGCTTGTCGGCGAGGGATTTGGCGCGGGTTGGAGGTTCGCCGCCGAGGCTTTGCCATTGCGCGGAGATCGAGGAGAGCACCTCCGCAAGTTCAATTCCCAGCCGTTTGGCCTCAACCACCAATTCCTCGATCTCGTGCCCCAGCAACTGGGTGCGTTGCTTGCTGCTGGAGTCGGGCGGAACGGCGACCACGGTGCCGATGCCGGGACGAGTTTCGAGTAGCCCTTCATTGACCAAGTGCGCAACGATCTTGTGGGCTGTGTTGGGGTTGATTTTGAGTTCTTTGCTCAAAGTGCGAACGGAAGGAAAAGGGTCGCCCGGGCGCAGTTGACCGGAGACCATGGCTTTTTCCGACGCGTAGACGACCTGCTCGAAGAGCGAGACGCCGGCGCGAAAGGTAATGCGAAAGGGAACCATGCGTGTACTATAACGCATAGTACAGCTAATGCAAGAAGAATTTTTTGCGAAGGGCGTATTTTGTCGATTTCGATGCGCTTCTATGCCAGCGAAGTGATGAGCGGCCGGGAGCAGCGGTAGAGCAACATCGCCCCCTGATAAAAATATTTGTTCATCTGATCAAGTTGCCAGGGTTGACCCGCTGGCGCGCGACCCGCAGAATGAAAAGAGTGCCGTTGTGCCGCCCGGAGTGTATTTTTCCCTGGAGAGACGCCGGAATCCTTAATTTCGAGGTGTTCATGCCCGCTTATCTGTTCTTGCTGGTTGCCGTGTTGAGCCGTTTTATGCCCCATGCGGGGTTATGGAACTTTACCGCGGTGGGTGGCGCGCTGCTTTATTTTGGCGCGCGGCGGCCGTGGCGGGAGATGCTGGCTCCGCTGGCCGCGCTCATGGCCACCGACTACTTCCTCACCGTCCACAGCTATCACTACAGCTTTGCCTGGCAGGGCTATG
>Ga0255356_1000644_pt1 | contig 23615 bp, 21 predicted proteins | sample HBST100metaG_FD_189944 | JGI IMG/M metagenome (GOLD analysis project Ga0255356, IMG submission 189944) | Peat soil microbial communities from Stordalen Mire, Sweden - H.B.S.T100 | ecosystem: Environmental > Terrestrial > Soil > Wetlands > Peat | place: Sweden: Norrbotten County, Stordalen Mire...
CCTTACCACTGTCCACTGTCCACTCGCCACTGTCCACTGACCCCTCGCCAACAACCCTCCCCTCCCTCCACGCCTCAGCCGAACCCGTCGCCCTCCGCAGTCCTCGAACCTCGCCCCGCGCTACAACCGCTTCAGATAAGCCTTCGCCGCCTCCAGCTCAGGAAACAGCCGCTCCTCGGCCTGGAACGCCTTGGAATGCACGCACCGCCGTCCCGCCTTCACCTTCACCGGATGCTTCAGATGCAGCATCTCGTGGTACAGCAGATACTCCACCGCGCAGCGAGGCGTCTCTGGCCGGTCGAAGACCAGGCTCACCATGATTGTGTTGTGTGCCGCGTCGTAGTGGCCCAGCATCCGCCGCGCGTGGTGCGCGCTCCACGTCAGTTGCGGCCGCCCCAGCAGCCCAAAGAAGAAGCGCGTGTTCAGGCTCTCGAAGACCTCGTCCAGATCGTAGCAACGCCCCTGCGCAGACAGGATCGTCTTCCGTCCCCGCGTCTGCCGTATCCGCTCGGCCTGCCGCGCCACCGCCTCCGACGACACGTGCCGGCGATACCGGTCCGCCTGAGCGCGCGCAATCGGCTTCTTGTAAAGTTTGGCCAGCAGGATGTGCGCAATCGCATGGTGTACCGGCTCCGGCGCTGCCTCCAGCAGGTCCGAAAGCCGAACCAGCAGCTTGCCCTCGCGCAGACGGATCGTCGTATTCAGCGACGTGAACCGGCAAAAGCGGATGTCGAACGCAGGCATCGGCGCGCGTGGCCTCAGCTCGCGATACTCCTGCTCAAAGATTTCCTTCAGTGAGGTAGACACGCTATGTCGAGCTTACTACGGCGTGGTGCCCCCTCCCGCCGGGGCCGGGGCCGCATTTGCCGGAGCCGGGGCAGGGGACGCGGGCGGGCCGGTCGCATCCGGTGCAACGGCAGGCGCTGCCGCGACCTCCTTCAGCGGGTCCAGCCGCGCTACCGCCCCAATCGGGATCTCAACCGCTCCAACATTGTCCGAAACCATGTCGTGAATCGCGGTGCGAAGATAGTACTGCCCCTTCACCGGAACACTGATCTGCTGATGGAACGCCATGCCCCCGCTCAGCAGCGTGTTGTACTGCTCCGGAGTCAGCCGCCTGAACAAGCGGTTGCTCGCCGTGATGAGCTTATCTCCATTGGTGTTATAGACGAAGGTCCACACCTCCAGCACGCAGTGGTGGTTGCCGTCGGCTCCCACGCGGCAAGTAACCGCGTGCGCATCCGGCACCAGATCCACTCCATACTGCTTGAACGGGCCCTCGATCTTCAGCTTCGGATCGGGATTGGACTGGTTGGTCTGCAATACTGTCGCTTGAGGGGGCGTGCTCGACGGACGCACGCGCACCTTGAACAGGATCTCCGCCGGGTCCGGCCCGCCATGCATCATGGCCGCCGACATCGTGGTCGTCTGGACCAGAGCTGTAGCAGCTCCCTGTGCGGCCACCCGGTTCCGGTCGCTGGGATCGATGGCGTAGTAGCCATTGCGATATGTAAGCTGCACGTTTGGCTCAGCCACCTTGACCTTGATCGTCCGGAACCGCTCATCCCACTGCAGGTTGACCGGAGAATACGTCAGCGTGTAGTAGTTCGAGCCTTCCTGGACCGCCTTGCTCACCGCCTGCGTCAGCCCGTTGGTGTTATAGAAGGCCTCGCCGCCGGTGTCCGCCGCCATGGCCTCCATCGTCCCGTGCTCCTGCGCAGTCTGAGTCATGAAAGCCGCGCTGGCGGTGGCGGCAGCCGCTCCGCTGTCCGCGGAGGTCGCAGCCTGGCTCATCACACTGAAGGTCGGGTCCGTCTGCAACCCCCGCGCGTCCACCGGATACACCGCAACCTGCGCCCGCGTCAGCAGGTTGTCCGTCTTGCGCACCGCATCGTCGTTGCGTATCACCGAATCGTTCGGATCGGCCTCGCTGAGGTTGGGCTCAACGTCCAGCGGAAAGCCGGCGGAAAACCAGATCACGTTCTTCCGCCCGGGAATCCCCACCAGATACCGCGCCAGTTGGTCGAACGCGTTCAGGGTATACAACGCCCGATTGTTTTGCTCCTCCGAGGTAATCTGTGCATCGACTCGGGCCATATCGTCGAGCATCGCTTGCGTCACATCGGCATACTGCGCAGCAGCGTCCGCGAACGCAGTCGTGCCCATTGGCCCAGCGTTGACCGCGTCCGTCAGAATGTCCGAAACCTGCGTCGTACCCTTCTTCGACGCCATCGCGACCTTCAACGCCGCCATGTCCGATGTAAACCCTTGCAGCATGTACAAGTGCGTCGTCAGGCCGAAGATGGCAATGCGCGTTCCAGCCGGGGCCTTGTCAAGAAAATCGATCAACTGCTTTTTCGCGTTGGCCTGCGCGATCAACGGCGTGTTCAGATAATCCAGCAGAAGCACGTTCACCGGTCCATTCGCCGGTGCAGCCGACTTGTTGGTGAAGAGTCCGGCAGGCAGCTTCTCCGGCGCAACCACGGTCGTCGCCGACAGAGGCACTTCGGTATGCTCCTCGAAGTTCCGGACCACCTGCAGCTTGCCATCTTCCATCAGGGTAAAATCCGACTTCTGCAACCCGTGGATCGGGTTCTTCTTCGAGTCGGTGACCACCACATCCACCACCACCAGATTGGTGCGCGCATGGATCGTCGCAATCCCCGTCGTGGCCGCCGGTTGCGTCCCATTCGGCACTGCCGGCGTCGCTGCTGGAGCGGTCGCTGGCAGCGAGGATCCCGTCTGCCCGCGCATCCCATACGCAAGAATCACGGTAGCTAATGCAAATACAAAAACCGCCTGAAACCAACGCAGCTTGATTAGACGAAACACTGGATCCCCCCTGCGAGCATGTCCCTAGAATACACTCCAAACGAACAAAACTACTTGGATTTATACCCGGTTGTGGAGGCAAAGTTGTGCTAACGGGAACCCGGCGTCGCAATGCGCCCCAACCAAGTCTGTAGACAGGGGAATCCGGATCCAAGACTAGTCCATGGCTCAGCTCTCGGTCGGGCCCTTGGGCATGATCGCGCCAGCCCCTTCGGACGCATCCTCAACAGCATGAGCAATGTGGCCCACCTGCAGCTTCACCAGCTCCGGCTGCGCGATCCGCGTCGGCCCCAACACCGCGATCCGCGGCAGCGGGCCGCGCACCATCGCCACCTCATCGCACGCATACAGCCGAGGACAAGCCTGGCAGTCCTTGTATATCTTGTCCGGCAGCGTCGTCCGGTCGGCCAGCCGGAAGCCGAAGTGGAAGAAGAAGTCGGGAATCCGAGTGAACATGCACACCGATGCCACACCCTGCTCCTCGGCCTCCTTCAGCAGCGCGCGCAGAATCCTCCCGCCCGCGCCCTGCCCCTTGGCCTCCGGTTTCACCACGATCGACCGCACCTCGGCCAGGTGCGGCCCATACAGATGCAGCGCGCCGCAGCCCAGAAAGATTCCGCTCTCCGACTCCGCCACCGCGAAGTCGCGCACGTTCTCGCAGATATCGGCGTAGCTGCGGCGCAAAAGCGTACCATCGCCCGACAGCGAGTTGACCAACTCGAAAATGTTGACCGCGTCCTGTAGTTTGGCCTGACGCACCATCGCGCCACCCGCACGCACGCGTGTGGATGCAGTGGATTCGCTGGCGGCCATCAGGGACGAACTGGACAAATTGATGAAAACTCCTCTCTCTATCTTCTCAGAGTTGCGCCCCTGCGGTCGGACTCAGCCGTTCGCGCGCCTCAACCAGCGCCGCACGAACCCGCGCACGCGCCGTTCCGCCACTTACATCGTGGCAATCCAGCGTAGCCTCCAGGGTAATCGATGCAAAAAAATCTTCGCCAAACGCCGCGCTCAACCCCCGCAGTTCCGCCAGCGGGATCGCATCCAGCTCTCGCCCGCTCTCCAGCCCCAGCCGCACCACGTTGCCGATAATCTCGTGCGCCTTGCGAAACGGCACACCCTTGTTCGAAAGATACGTCGCTGCGGCCATCGCATTCAGATAGCCCGTCGTCGCGGCCACCTTCATCCGCTCGAAGTTGAACTTCAGCGAGCGCGTGAACGCAGGCAGAATCCTGAGAATCCCGCGAGCCGTATCCACCGCGTCGAAAACCGGCTCCTGCCCCTCCTGCAAGTCCTTGTTGTACGCCAGCGGCAGACCCTTGATAAGCACCGAAAGCGTAGTCGCCGCACCGACCAGCCGGGCGCTCTTGCCGCGCAACAGCTCGGTGAAGTCGGGATTCTTCTTCTGCGGCATCGCGCTCGACCCGGTCGAAAACGCCTCCGACAGATCGAGAAATCCAAACTCCGCCGTCGAATAAATCGTCAGCTCCTCCGCAAACCGCGAGATGTGAACGCCCAGCGTGGCCAGCGCCTGCGTAAACTCCAGCAGAAAGTCGCGGTCACTGGTCGCGTCCATGCTGTTCGGCGTAGGCCCGTCGAATCCCAACTCCCGCGCCGCGATTGCGCGGTCCAGCGCCAGCGTCGCGCCTGCCACCGCGCCCGATCCCAGCGGGCAGAAGTTCATCCGCCTGCGCGCGTCCGTGAGCCGCGAGATGTCCCGCTCGATCATCGCGACATACGCCAGCAGCCAATGCGCCACCAGCACCGGCTCCGCCCGCTGCATGTGCGTGTACGAAGGCATCACCGCCTCGCCTGCCTGCTCCGCAAGCTCAACCAGCGCCAGCGCCCACTTGCGCAAGCCCTTCGCCGTAGCATCAATCGCCTCGCGCACAAACAGACGCATGTCGGTGGCGATCTGCTCGTTGCGACTGCGCCCGGTGTGCAGCTTCAGCGCCAACGTCCCAATCGCCTTGGTCAACTGCATCTCGACGAAGTGGTGAATGTCCTCGGCCTCTGGCGCAGCGGCAACGGTCGCGTGCCAGTCCGTCCCGCTCGACGCGAGAACCTCGTCCAGCCCGCCGAGCATCGTAGCCAATTCGGCATCGCTCAAAATCCCCGCCGCAGCAATCGCCTTGGCATGAGCCTTCGACGCAGCAACCTCCTGCGCCAACAGCCGCACGTCAAACGGAAACGACCGCTGCCACTGCTCAAACGCCTGATTCAAAGGCTCGCGGAAGCGGCCAGACCACATCTTGTTCGAATTTTGTTCTTTGGACATCGTTTCATAACTTTCTGATTTCTGTCGTAGGGCAACCGCTAATGGCAGACTTCATTAGGATTGCTCAGGGTATCGTTTATTCGGCCACGATGATCGAGTTGAAGTGCATCGCCTGAACTTAAGATGAGATTACTTTCTGAACTTGCTAAGTGATCGAACTTGAAATCATTTGGGACTTCAACACCACGGGATGAGATGAGACAGTAATGCTCTATACCTCTTGATTTGCCATCCGGGTACCACTTATTGCAATCGAGAGTTCCTTCTTGCACCGATTTCGCGCAGACATACCAGACAAATTCAGGTTTGTAGTCCCCAATCTGTGATCCAGCGACTGCGAACGCATCGCTTGGTACAGATTTTTGGCGTTTACTCGCTACAGCTTGAGCCAGCTTAGATTCATGCACATGGATACGGCAGCGAAGGTCTGTGAAGCCCTCGTATTTAGTCTGACGTTTGACGGATATTGTTTGTCCTGTTGGTGCGGAAAGGGTGAACGAGTTGCCCTGTGATGTATAGAGCAATTTCATGCCTACCTTTGATCGAAGACTCTTCTCGTCATCTTCTCCAATCCATAGAACACCCTTGCGCTCTCCAGTAATTATTGATCCATCGACTTCAGCACAGTATGCGGTGCGCGGATTATTGAAAGCGCCACAGTTGTAATCGCAAGGTTCGAACTCGTGAGCCTCGATCAAGGTTGCTGTCGCGCCATGCGGCCTTGAGCCTTCAACCGAAGCCGCAGGCAGAAGGAGAGATGCAATCGCGATTATGAGTTGAACAGTCATACATCATGCTCCCTTCTGGATTTGAAATAGCGATAGGGCGGAGGCTATTCCTTATCGCTCCTGCTGCTCAACTGTGGCATCTCGGAACCTTTGCTCAGTCTGATGAGACCACTCTGCGCGTAGGCCATCAGCTTTGCGCGGGAGTCGGTGATGTCGAGGTTGCGCATCGTGAGCTGCCCGATGCGGTCGCGCGGGCTGAAGGCGGACTCGGTCTTCTCCATGCTCAGCCGCTCCGGCTTGAAGGTGAGATTGGGAGAGTCGGTGTTCAGGATCGAGTAGTCGTTGCCGCGGCGCAGCTCCAGCGTGACCTCGCCGGTGATGGGCTTGGCGACCCAGCGCTGTGCGCTTTCGCGCAGCATGATGGCCTGCGAATCGAACCAGCGGCCTTGGTACAGTAGCCGCCCAAGTTTGCGCCCATTCTCGCGGTACTGCTCGATGGTGTCCTCGTTGTGGATGCCAGTAATCAGCCGCTCGTATGCGATAAACAGCAGCGCCAGCCCCGGCGACTCGTAGATGCCACGGCTCTTGGCCTCGATGATGCGGTTCTCGATCTGATCGCTCATGCCCAGGCCGTGCCGTCCGCCGATGCGATTGGCCTCAAGCAGCAACTCGACCGGGTCAGGAAACTGCTTGCCATTGAGCGCGACGGGGAAGCCTTCCTCGAAGCGCACAACAACCTCTTCGCGCTTGATCTCAACGTCGTCGCGCCAGAAGGCCGCGCCCATAATCGGGACAACGATCTTCATGCTGCTGGTCAGCAACTCAAGGTCCTTCGCCTCGTGGGTCGCGCCCAGAATGTTGGAGTCAGTCGAGTAGGCCTTCTCAGCCGACATCTTGTATCCAAAGCCAGCCTTCTGCATGTAGGCCGACATCTCGGCCCGTCCGCCCAGCTCGTCGATAAAGGTCGCGTCGAGCCATGGCTTGTAAATCTTCAACTCCGGGTTGACCAGCAGACCGTATCGGTAGAAGCGCTCAATGTCGTTGCCCTTGTAGGTCGAGCCGTCGCCCCAGATGTTGACGTCGTCTTCCTTCATGGCTGTGACCAACATCGTTCCGGTTACAGCCCGGCCAATGGGCGTCGTATTGAAGTAGGCAACGCCGGCGGTAGTGATGTGGAACGCGCCCGCTTGCAGCGCGGCGATGCCTTCGCGAACCAACTGGCTGCGACAGTCGATGAGGCGTGCCTTCTCCGCACCGTACTCCAGCGCCTTCCGCGGAATCTCGTCGTAGTCCGCCTCATCCGGCTGACCGAGGTTGGCTGTATAGGCGTACGGCAGCGCGCCCTTCTGCTTCATCCAATGCAGCGCGGCGCTGGTGTCCAGCCCGCCGGAGAAGGCGATGCCAACCTTCTGGCCGACCGGCAGCGTTTCGAGAATTACTGACATGGCGATGGTGACCTCAATCTCTTCGCTCTGGAATGGTTAGCCTCGCTTGCGCGCCTGTAATCCACGGTCGCGTGCATTGGAGATTCGCTTCGCCCCGCCCAGCAGCATCAGCAGCAGGGCCTTCTGTGCGTGCATGCGGTTCTCTGCCTGGTCAAAAACAATCGACTGCGGCCCATCCAGCACCGCATCCGTAACTTCCGCGTTGCGGTGCGCCGGCAGGCAGTGCATGAACACCGCGTCCTGCCGCGCATGGGCCATCAGCGCCTCGTTCACCTGGTACGGCTTGAAGATCGGCGCCCTCCGGGTCGCCTCGTGCTCAAATCCCATGCTGGTGCATACGTCCGTGTACACCGCGTCCGCGCCAGTCACAGCCTTCACCGGGTCCTGCATCAGCGTAATGCTGCCGCCGGTCTGCTCGCTGATCTCGATTGCCTTGTGGATAATCTCCAGCTTGGGCGCGAACCCCTTGGGATTGGCAACCGTGCAATGCACGCCCAGTTGCGCCGCCGTCAGCATCAACGAGTGGCACACATTATTGCCATCGCCCACATAGGTGAAGTGCAGTCCCTCCGCCGAGCCGAAGCGTTCCTCCAGCGTGAAGAAGTCCGCAATGGCCTGGCACGGATGCTCGAAGTCGGAGAGCGCATTAATCACCGGAATGCGCGAGCACCCAGCCATCTCCGTGATCGTCTCGTGCGCGTAGGTGCGCAGCACGATCACGCTCATCCATCGCTCGATGTTGTGCGCCATGTCGGGCAACGACTCGCGCTCGCCCAGCGGCGACTGCGTCTGGTCGACGAAGACCGCGTTGCCGCCCAGCGTGTTGATCGCGGCCTCGAAGGTCAGCCGCGTGCGCAGCGACGCCTTCTCGAAGAACAACACCATCTGCCGCCCGTCCAGCGAGTGGCGGAAGTCCTCGGGATTGCTCTTCACCGCGTGCGAAAGCTCCATGATCGCCGCCATCTCATCGACCGACAGGTCGGAGATGGAGCACAGGTCGCGCCCGCATAGACGCTTGGACGCCTCGGAAAATGCGCTGTCGGACTGGATGCCGAGCTGCTTGGTGGAATGCGCCGGCTCCGCGTTGGCGTCCGGCTTCGGGTTCATCGCTACGGTTTTGCTACCCATGGGAATCTTCTCCTGCCGGCGCTCGGCCGGCCATTGTTGCACTGTTCAAAGTAAGTTTGGTGAGGATTCCATCGAGCGCCGCAATGGCCCGGTCGACGTGCGCGCGCTCAAGGATGTACGGAGGAAGAAATCGCAGCACGGTCCCGCTGGTGCGATTAATAACAATGTGCTGGCCCATCATCTCCGAGACTGCGCGCGTGGCCAGCTCCTCCGAGTCCAGCTCGATGCCCAGCATCAGCCCCATGCCGCGCACAGCAGTAATGCAATCGTGACGCAGTCCAAGTCCTTCAAGCTGCTGCTTGAAGTATCCGCCCACATCGCGAACGTGTGCCAGCAGGTTCGTCTGCTTCATGGTGTCGATCACCGCAATGGCAACCGCGCACACCAGCGGTCCGCCGCCGAACGTCGTCCCGTGCATCCCCGGCGCAAAGGCGCGCGCAGCCTCGTCCGTGCATAGCATCGCGCCCATCGGCAACCCATTCGCCATCGGCTTGGCCAGCGTCGTAATGTCCGGCAGAATTCCGTAGTGCTGGTAGGCGAACCACTCGCCCGTGCGCCCCAGCCCGGATTGGATTTCGTCGGCCAGCAATAGCGCGCCCGTCGAATCGCACAGCTCGCGCGCCGCCTGAAAAAACTCCCGGCTCACCGGACGAACGCCGCCCTCGCCCTGCACCGCCTCGATGCAAATTCCGCAAACCTCATCGCTAAACTTCGCGCGAAGATCCGCCACATCGTCGAAGCGCACAAACTCCACGCCCCCCATCAGCGGCTCAAACGGCGCGCGGTACTTCTCCTTGTGCGTGGTCGCCAGCGCGCCCATCGTCCGCCCATGGAAGCTCTGTTCCACCGCGAGAAAACGCGTCCCAACCCTCTTCCCCTCGCCGCGCAACACTCCCGCGTGGGCCCGCGCCAGCTTCAGCACAGCCTCCCAAGCCTCTGTGCCGGAGTTGCAGAAAAACACCCGGTCCAGTCCGCTGATCTCGGTCAGCCGCAGTGCCAGTTCCGCCGTGTGCTCGTGATAGAACAAGTTCGACGTATGCAGCAGCTTCTTGCTCTGTGTCGCAATCGCCGCCTCCACCGCGGGATGCGCATAGCCCAGCGCAGACACGCCAATGCCGCTCAGCAGATCCAGGTAGTCTTCGCCCTGCTCATCGCGCAGATAGACTCCGCTGCCGCTCACAAAGAGCACAGGGTTGCGCTGATATGTATTCAACAGCAGCTTCTTCTCCGCCGCCTGAATCGTTGCCAGTTTCATCGCACCATCCTTCATCGAATCACTCATGCGACCATCACCTCCGTTCCGTCGTTGACCTTGGTCGAGCACAGGTCCGGCAGTAGATGCGCCGACTCCGCGGGCAGAATCCGCACCCGCTTCACGCCATGGGTCAGCGCGTCGCGGCATGCGTTCAGCTTGGGCAGCATTCCACCGGTAACAACCCCCTGACGCTCCAATTCCGGCACATCCTTCAGCGAGAGCCAGCGCATCACCTCGCCGTCTGCTCCCTTCACGCCGGGAACATCCGTTAGGAACACCAGCGCGTCCGCCTTGGTGCAGATCGCGCACGCCGCGGCCATCTCGTCCGCGTTGATGTTGTAGTACTCGCCATCAAACCCCAGCGCGATCGACGAGATCACTGGCACTGCATCCATCTTCCAGATCGCCTCCAGCCACAGCGGATCGGTCGCGGCGATCTCTCCTACAAAACCAAGGTCCGGCACGGTCTTCTTCTTGCGCGCGCGAAACACATTGCCATCGCCGCCCGCCAATCCCATCGCAGACTGCCCATGTGTGCGCAGCGCCGCCACCAGCGACTTGTTCACGCGCCCCGCCAGAACCATCAGCGCGGCGTCGCGCGTCTCCGCATCCGTCACGCGCAACCCGCTGACAAACTCGCTCTTCTTGCCCATCTGCTCCAACACGCGCGTCAGTTGCTTGCCGCCGCCATGCACCAGTGCCACCTGGTTGCCGTCGCGCACCAGCTCGGAGATCGCCTTGCCGCAAGCGTGCAACAAATCCTTGTTCTCGATGGAGGCGCCGCCCAGCTTGACCACGTATTTCACAGCAGGCCCTCCGATTCATCCCATCCGCACATCACATTCATATTCTGCACCGCCTGGCCAGCCGCGCCCTTCAGCAGGTTGTCCAGGCAAGAGACAACCACCAGCCGCCGGCCGTCCTTCGCCAGCTCAAAGCCCAGATCGATGTAATTCGTGCGCACCACATGCTGAATCTGCGGCAATTCCGGCGTCGCATGAATGCGCACCATTGGGCTGGTCGCGTAAAAATTCCGCAGGCAAGCCTCAATCTCCTCCGTCGTCTTCCGCTCGGCCAGCCGCACATAGATCGTCGAAAGAATCCCGCGCGGAATCGGCAGCAGGTGCGGCGTGAACTGAAGCTGTTCCGCCGTCAATCCAAGCTGCTCCAGCATCTCGCCCGTGTGGCGATGCCCGAAAACGGCATACGCCGAAAGATTGTCCGCCGCATACATGAAGTGCGTCTTCGCCGTCGCAGCTTTACCCGCGCCGCTCACGCCGCTCTTCGCATCGCACACAATCCCGTGGTCCAGGTCCACCAGCCCAGCGCGCACCAGCGGAGCCAGCGCAAGAATAATCGACGTCGCATAACATCCAGGATTCGCCACCAGCCGCGCACCGGCAATCGCCTCGCGATGCAGCTCCGGCGCACCAAAGACAGCCTCCGCCTGTAGCTTTTCGGCGAGCGCCGCGTCCTTGTCGTGCAATTTGTACACCGCGCGGTTTGTCGCCTCGTCCAGCCGCCACGCGCCGCTCAGGTCGATCACGCGCACCCCATGATCCAGCCACTCGGGAGCCCATTCCCGCGATGTCTCATGCGGCAGCGCCAGAAACACAATCTCCGTGCCCGCCTCACGCACCAGCTCCCAACTGAACGCGCACACCTCCGGCTGCCGCTTCCCTTCGCCCATCGCCAACTGCGGATGAATCTTCTCCAGCGGGACCCTTCCGCCCGCCGCATCGTCGGCCACGCGTCCCAGAAACAGCGGCTTGCTCCCGGTCAGCCGAGAATGCGCCAGCAGCAACCGCGCCAGCTCCCCGCCCGAATATCCACCAACCCCGGCCACAGCCGTGCGCACCGTCGCCAGTGGCTGTTTGCCCTGCGTCTGCGTCGCCGCTTCGAGTTCCGTGCCTGGAGCTTGCATATCATCCAATCCTTCGAGCCAATCCTTTGAATCGTTATTCTGGCGTAGCCAGAATCTCCGTATTTGTCTTTAACTCTTTCAACCCAGCAATACTCCAATCAACTCAGCCGATATAACCTTCGATGCGCACCTTCAACGTGCGCGCCTGCCGCTCGTCCGGGCAAACAATAAAGACCGTGTCGTCGCCGGCGATGGTGCCCACCACCTCCGGCCAGTCCTCGTAGTCGATGCCGGCCGCCACGGGCTGCGCCGCGCTGGTCGTTGTTATCAGCACCAGCTGGTTCATCGCCTGGCGGACCTCAATTCCGAAGCTGCTCAGCACCTCGCGAATCCCCGGCAGCGCGTCCTCGTCCTCGTCCGTCCCATTACCCGGCAGCGCATAGCCCGCCGGCCCCTTGGAAAGCCGCAGCTCGTGGATGTCCCGCGACAAGGTCGCCTGTGTCACATGAAAGCCGCGCCGCGCAATCCTGCGCCGCAACTCGTCCTGGCTCGGCACCGGAGATTGGTTGATCGCTTCGCGAATCGCTGCATGGCGCTGTTGTTTCATCCTGGCCCGTCTCGCTGTACTCGTCTATGCCGTTGCAATCGAAGCTGACTTCGCATCCGTCGTGGCCCGGAAGCGCGCTCGTGCAACCAGCATGTGCATAAACATGCACTTAATATGTATAATTATACATGAGCCGCTTGTCAAGCCCGGCGCGCCGCAATCTGCTCGCCGGCTATAAAAGCTTCTTCCTCCGGCCTCAGAGCTTGTACGCCTTGCGAACCAGGTTGACGGCCAAGTCCTTCACCACCTCGAACGCCTCGGCTTCATCCAGTCGGTGTTCGGCGACAAGCCGAGCCAGGAACGCGCAATCCACTCGCCGAGCCACATCGTGCCGTGCCGGGATCGACAAAAATGCGCGCGTGTCGTCGTTGAAGCCGACCGTGTTGTAGAAACCTGCCGTCTCGGTCGCGCACTCGCGGAAGCGCATCATCCCCTCCGGCGAGTCGTGGAACCACCAAGAAGGCCCAAGCTTCACCGCGGGAAAATGTCCGGCGATCGGCGCGAGTTCGCGCGAGTACGTCGTCTCGTCCAGCGTGAACAGGATCAGCGTGAAGTTCGGCTCGTTGCCATACTTCGACAGCAGCGGCCGCAGAGCGCGCACATACTCCGTCGGCGATGGGATGTCCGCTCCCTTGTCGCGTCCAAACTTCTTGTACACCACCGGGTTGTAGTTGCGGATCGAGCCCGGATGCAGTTGCATCGTCAGGCCGTCCTCCACGCTCATCCCGGCCATCTCCGTCAGCATCTGTGCTTGGAACAGCTCCACATCGCCCGGCTGCAGGCGCCCGGTAAAGATGCGCTCGTAGAGCCGCTCAGCTTCCTGCAAAGGTAGGTCGGCGGTCAGTGCGGTCAAGTGTCCGTGATCGGTAGCCTTGGCTCCGTTCTTTATGAAGTAGGCCCTGCGTGAACGCAACGACGCAAGATAGCCTTTCCAGTTCGACACATCCTCGCCGGAGACCTCGCCCAGTTTCTTCAGGTTGTCCTGAAATCCCAGGAACTCCGCATCCACCACCGCATCGGGGCGGAACGTCGGCACCACCCGGCCCTTCCAGCCCGAAGCCTTGATCGCCTGGTGGAACTCCAGCGAATCCACCGCGGCATCCGTCGTCGCGAGCACCTCAATGTTGAATCTCTCGAACAGCGCGCGCGGCAGGAACTCCGGCGTCTGCAGCTTCTTCTCGATCGCCTCATAGAACTCGTCCGCGTTGGCCGCTGTCAGCCGCTCCTTCAGGCCAAAGACATTCTCCAGCGCGTAGTCCATCCACAGCCGCGTCGGCGTGCCGCGAAACAGATAATAGTTCCTGGCAAAGATGCGCCACACCTCGCGCGGGTCGGCGCTCTGCTTGCCGTCCTCCTGCGGAATTCCCAGCGATTCCAGCGGGATTCCCTGCGAGTAGAGCATGCGGAAGATGTAGTGGTCGGGCTGGATAAACAGGGCCGCCGGATTGGGAAACGGCTTGTTCTCGGCGAACCAGCGCGGATCGGTATGCCCATGCGGCGAGATGATCGGCAGGTTGTGTACGGTCTCATACAACTTCACGGCAACGGCGCGGGCGGTGGCTTCGGCAGGAAATAGCCGCTTTGCATCCAGCATGGGTCCCTTTTCTCCTCTGACTTTGGCACTCGAGTGGTTAACGCTACGAATGGTCTTAACAAGTCCGTATCATGGCACTCGTCGTGGCCTTCAACCGAGCGAAAGCCGTCCCCGGGCCTCGGAGTACGCACATACCAATCAATTTACTGTCAGAAATAGTATAGTCCCGCCTGCTCAGCAGGACCGTGTGAGGTCAAGGTGCAAGCGCGGTCGGGTGTTTTACGCTTCGCCCCGGTTAGTTTCCGAATGTAAAGTTCAGCGAGCCGTACCCGTCGGCGGCGGCGCAAAGTTCAGCGTGATCGTGGCCTGTACGTCCACAGCAGCGCCGTCAACCTCATACGGACGGTATTGCCATTGCTTCACGGCATCGATGGCAGCGTCCCGAAATCGATACGGACCGGACACAGCCTGCACGTCGCCGACTTCGCCTGTCTTCTTGATCGTCGCAAGCAGAACCACATCTCCCCGCGCGTCCACCGCAATCGAATCCACCGGATAAACTGGATCGACCTTCTTCTCCAACTGGCCCGCCATCACCCGGCCTGAAACCCTCATCACTCCCGCCGGAGGCAAAGGCAGTGACGGCTTTCCGAAAACCCTTTCGGCTCCAGCCGAAGCCGCGGGCGGCGGCAGTGCCTGTGTTGCGCCAGCGGTCACAACTTCGTTTCCTTGTGGGACCTGGTGCGCATCATTCACGGTACCGAGTCCCATTGTGAAGGTCACCGGGAACGTCCTGTTTACATCCGTCGCCACACCCTCCACCCGGTACGGCTCGTATCTCCATTGAGACACCGCGTCGACCGCAGCCCCCCTCAGAATCGGGTCTCCGTTTATGACTTTAATGTTTTTCACCGTTCCATCGGCCGCAATCGTCCCCGTCAACACCACCGTCCCCTGCACCGCTCTCAACTTGGCTTCCTTGGGATAGACAGGATCGACGTGCTTGATGATGTGCTCCTGTGCAACGAACTGGCTCGGCGGCACCGCTGCAGAGGGATTGGGCTGGGAATTCTGGCCGAGGGCCGAGGGCCTTGCGCCGGCCATACCCAGTACGCATACGACAATATACAGCGAATAAACAGTCTTCATGGTTTCATCCCCCGGCGCATTAAGTCCGCGAGAATCATTCCACGGCAGAGAACGCGAGTCAATGCGTCTTTGCATAGCGCGGGCAGTTACGGCTTGATCGCGATCTTCATCGACCCGGCCTGCGGGTGCGAAGCCAGATCGATCGCCGCCGCCGCATCCTCCAGCGGGAAGCGATGCGAGATCAGCCGCGTCAAATCGAAACTCCCATCGCGATAGCCCTCGAAGACAAGCCGCGCCACCTCGTCGTTGATCGCCACCGACGCCGAATACGACCCCATCAGCGTCTTCTCGTCCATGCACACCGCCGCCGGATCGAAGCCCGCTTCGCCGTGCTGCGTCGCGGCAAACAGCATCACCCGCCCGCCCGGTCGAATCGAGTCCATCGCCGTGCGGATCAGCGCATCCGCACCCACAGCGACCAGCGCCACATCCGCGCCGCGTTCATCCGTCGCATCCTTCGCCGCGGCCACCACATCGCCCCGCGCATCCAGAGGATGATTCAGCCCGAACGTCGCCGCAATCGCGTGCCGCTCCGCATACAGATCGCTGGTCAGCACGGTTGCCCCCGTCCGCCGGGCCAGCGCCGCCAGCAGTATCCCAATCGGCCCTTGTCCAATCACCAGCACCGTCTCATCCGCCTGCAACCCAAGCAGCCGCACCGCCTTGTAACACGTATTCACCGGCTCGATAAACGAAGCCTGCTCGAAAGGAATGTCGTCGGGAATCTTAATCAGCCCAGCGGTCTTCCCCGCCCTGCCGACGATCCAGTCCATCGCGCGGATGTACTCGGCGAACCCGCCTCCCGCCGGCGCAAAGCCCGCCGTACATCCCACCTTCTTGTACGTCTCGCACTGCGCAAACGTCCGTTTGCGACAGTAGTAGCACTCGCCGCACGGAATGTGGTGATACGCCATCACGCGGTCGCCAATCGCGAAGCCCGTCACGGCCGCGCCCACCATCGCAATCGTTCCTGCCATCTCGTGCCCGAAGATGCGCGGCGCCGAGTGCGACCCCGAATGGATCTTCTTCAGGTCCGTCCCGCAGATCCCGCAGGTATCGATGCGCACCAGCACCTCGCCGCGCCCAATCCCTCCGTCCGCATCCACCGGCACCGGCACCGTCTCCACCCTCACATCGTTCACTCCGCGATACACAGCCGCCCGCATCGTCGCCGGTATCGTCGGCAGCGCAACAATGGGCCTCGCACTAATCCGCGCAGCGCTGATCTTTCCTACCCCAATGGCATCGGAGCTAATTCGTTCCGCACTGATCCGAGCAGCGCTAATTTGTTCCGCACGAATCGAGGCAGCGCTGATGGCAGCCGTGTGGATGCGCGCTCCTCTGCTCGATGTAGTTCCGAAAACTCCCGGTTCCATTGACTCGTTCGACATTCGCCTCTTCCAATAAAAAAACTTCCAATAAAAATCTTCCACCCAGCAGTTCTTCAGGCTCTTTTCCTGTACCAGTCTAGCTCTCCGCGCAGCGCCTTCGTCAGCGCATCTACAGCCTTGCTGCTGTTGCGGCCAAGCGCAATCACTTTGCTCCACAGCGCGGGTCGCAGCGCTGCATGAAGCGCGAATGCCGCCTCACGAAACTGCCCCTCCGCGGTCGAAAAGCGCGCAAGCCCCTCCATCTCAAACTCCGCTTCGTCGGAGATCGCCTTGATCGCATGGAAGCCAAGCCCGTGTGTCTGTGCCAGTCGCGCGACACTCGCCGCCTCCATGTCCACCGCCGCAGCCGAGTAAGAAACGTGCAGCCGGGCCTTCTCCTTCGCGTTCGCAATGGCATCCGAACTCACCAGCACCTGCTTGAACCGCGCATCTTCAAATCGTTCTCCGGTCCTCGCATCCACCACAACCCCGGCGCGAACAATCTCTCCCACTCGTATCTTCGGATCGCAAGCCCCCGCCACTCCCACCGAAATCAGCTCCGTCACCGCACTCGCAGCCATCGCCGCCTGCACCGCCAGAGCCACGCGCTCCGCCCCCATACCGGCGCACGCAACCACCGCATCGCCATTGGTATAGACAACAACACCACCCGCAATCCGCCGCCGCTCCCAGCCCTTCACCAGCGCGCGCACCTCGCGCGGCAACGCGGCAATCATCGCCGGAGTCTGCCTCATTGCGGCACACCCTGCGGCATATCCGCCACCGGCGGCGCGTAGCCATTCGCCAGGAACCACTCAATCGCCGCGCGCATCGCCTGGTACACCGGCAACACTTTGAATCCCAACTCCCGCTCCGCCTTCGCCGACGATGCAAACATCTGCTTGCGCGCCAGCCGCACCTCCTCGACGGTCGCGCGCGGCTCCTTGCCCAGCAGCTTGCCCGTGATTGTCTCGTCGAAGAACGCAAACACCAGCGCAACCGCGTGTGGCACCTTCATCGTCGGCGAAGGCAGCCCCGTAATCGCCGACATGCGGTCCAGAATCTGCTTCAGTGTCAGGTTCTCTCCGCCCAGAATGTATCGCTCGCCCGGCCTCCCGCGCTCCAGCGCGGCCACATGCATCCGCGCCACCTCCGCGACATCCACCAGGTTCAGTCCCGTATCAACATACGCCGGAAACTTGCGGTTAAGAAAGTCCACCACAATCCGCCCGGTCGGCGTCGGCCTGGCATCCCCAGCGCCAATCGGCGTCGTAGGGTTCAGGATCATCACATGCTGATCAGCGCGCGCCGCCTGGATCGCCTCCTGCTCGGCCATGAACTTCGACCGCTTGTACGGCCCGATCATCTCGTCGAGCGAGACTGGAGTCTCCTCATCCACAATCGTGCCGTTCCTCTTGAATCCCATCGTCGCCACGCTCGAGGTGTAGACCACCTTGGCCACACCTTCTTCGCGCGCCAGCCGCAGCAGCTCCCGCGTGCCATCCACGTTGGCCGCATACATCTCCTTCGGATCGCGCACCCACAGCCGATAGTCCGCCGCCACATGCACCAGCGCATCGCACCCACGCAATGCCGACTGCAGCGATTCCGGCTGCCGCAGATCGCCGACAACAACATCCGCCGCCAGCCCCTCAATCGCCGCCAACCGGCTGGTCTTTCGCGTCAGCAGCCGCAGCTCCGCTCCCGCCGCCGCATAGGCCCGCGCAACATGACTGCCGACAAATCCCGTAGCCCCAGTAAGAAATACTTTCATCTTGATGCTGTCTGTCTCACGCCGTCATGCCGGGAATTCTGTTCGTCATTCTGGCGATTCCTTTGAAAGCCGTCATTCTGGCGAAGCCAGAATCTCTGTATTTTGCACTTGCTGTTTCTTGTTCTCCAATAGAAATAGGCAGCTAGTCCAGCTTCTCCGGCTCAATCTGAATATTTTTCTCCCCCGCAGCCTTCTTCTCCCAATACTTCTTCACCCAGGCCTCAAAGGTCTTACCCGCGGCATTATCGCGCCCCGTAAAAGCCAGCGCCGCGATCTCCGAATAAGCAATATTCAACTTTGTTTTTTCATTAATAGGGATAATGCGCACAAATGAGTTAGCCAGAGTAGCGCCTGTGCGCCGGTCGAACAGATAGCCCTGCACCTGGCTTCCGTCCTTGCGCGTCACCGTAATGTCGCCGCGATAGTCGAAGGCCTTCTCCAGTGCCTCGCGCAACTCATCCTCCGTGGCCAGCTCCGGCACCCAACCCTCAAGCTGCTCGCGCTCGCGCCCCGCCGCAATCTCACTCTCGTCCGCGCTAACCTGAACCAATTTCGCTGCTTCCTCGGTCAAACTACTCACGCGCTACCCCCTGCAACTCCGCTGCCTCTTCCTTTGCTCCCTCAGCCGCCTCCGCAATCTGCACCAGTGGCCCACGCTGTGTCTTCGGCCACGCATTCAGCAGCTTCTGCGCCTCTGCGTCCTCGTAGAGGGATGGGAACATGTATCTTTTCGCCGTCTCCCAGAATCCCTTCAGCGAGCTGAAGTTATAGTCCACCGCCGAGGCCTCGTGCCCCGAATGCACCATGCAGTTCGCGCACTTCGGATTGCCGCTCTTCGCGCCGTACTTCTCCCACTCCACCGAATCCAGCAGATCCTGGAAGCTATCCGCGTAGCCATCTTGCAGCAGGTAGCAAGGCTTCTGCCAGCCGAAGATCGAGTAAGTCGGCATCCCCCACGGCGTGCACTCGAAGTGCTGCTTCCCCATTAAATATTCCGAAAATAATGGGTGGGTATTGAATTGCCATGTCTTCTTTCGATTGGAAAGAATCGCGCGAAACAACCTGCGCGACCGCGCCTTCCCCAGAAAATGGTTCTGGTCCGGTGCCTTTTCGTAGGTATAGCCCGGCGACACCATCATGCTCTCCACGCCTGCCGCCATCATCTCGTCGAAGTGCGCGCGCACGCTGTTCGGATCGGCCCCATCGAACAGCGTCGTATTCGTCGTCACGCGGAAACCCGCTGCCACAGCGGCTCGCACGCCCTCCATCGCAATGTCGTATCCACCTTCGCGGCACACGGAGAGGTCGTGGTGCTCGCGCTGCCCATCCACATGCACCGAGAACGAGAGGTACTTGCTCGGCTTGAACAGATGCAGCTTCTGCTTAAGCAGCAGCGCATTGGTGCACATGTAGACGTACTTCCTGCGCGCCACCAGCCCAGCCACAATCTCCGGCATCCGCGGATGCAGCAGCGGTTCGCCGCCGGGAATCGAGACCATCGGCGTCCCGCACTCTTCCACTGCGCGGAAGCAGTCTTCTGGCGTCAGGTCGGTCTTCAGAATATGCGCGGGGTACTGGATCTTGCCACAGCCGGCGCACGCCAGGTTGCAGCGAAACAGCGGCTCCAGCATCAACACTAGAGGGTACCGCTTGCGCCCTTTCAGCTTCTGCTTCAGCACATAGGTTGCTACGGTCCATGCTTGCGAGATCGGCACTGCCATTCAGAGTTCTCCTTTACGCATTCTCCGGCGTCACACATGCCGGATAAACAGATTTTTTCCTCATCTGCGAGGGTCCCATCGAACCAAAGATGACCTCAATACCAGGGAAACAATCATCACCCTCAACCAGCAACCAACAACCAACAACCGTTTTCTACGCTGTCCCAGCCTCCCGCTCCATCACGCGCTTGTAGGTCGTCAAAGCCAGCAGCGGAAAATATTGCTTATACAGGTGGTATCCCAGGTAGAAGACCCGTGGGAATCCAGTCCCCGTGTAGTAGCTCTCCCCATTGCGTCCCTCGGCCAGTTCATCCCACGAGCCATTCTCATGTTGATGGGCAATCAGCCAGCGCACGCCCTTGGCCACCGAGTCTGAGCGCCTGTCGCCGCCGGCCAGCAGTGCCAGCAGCGCCCACGCCGTCTGCGATGCCGTACTTGGTCCCTCGCCACGCATGTTGGAATTGTCATATGTCCCACATGTCTCGCCCCAGCCGCCGTCTGCGTTCTGCACCATGCGTACCCACTCCGTCGCCTGTTGGATCTGCGGCTCGTGGCTCCACATGCCCATCGCCTCCAGGCCGCGCAGCACCAGAAACGTCCCGTACAGATAATTGACGCCCCAGCGCCCGAACCAGCTTCCGTCGGGCTCCTGCTCCTTCAGCACAAACTGGATCGCCCGCTCCACCCGCTTGTCGCGCCGCGTGTAGCCGTAACTTGCCAGCATCTCCAGAATGCGCCCCGTAATGTCCACCGTCGGCGGATCCAGCATCGCATTGTGGTCCGCGAAGGGAATGTACTGAAAGATCATCTTGGTATTGTCTTTGTCGAAGCTGGCCCAGCCGCCGTTCTTGCACTGCATGGCAAAGATCCAGTCCAGCGCGCGCTGCGACACTTCATGCTGATACCGTTCCCGCGGGTTGCGCACGTTGTTCAGCGCCATCAATACCTGCGCCGTATCGTCCACATCGGGATAGAACTCGTTGTTGAACTCGAAGTACCATCCGCCCGGCTCAACGTTCGGCACCTTCTCGGCCCAGTCGCCCTTCTGCCGGACCTCCTTGGACAGAAGCCAATCCACGGCCTTCAGCAGGCGCGGTTCCTTCTTCGCCACTCCAGCCTCGCCCAGCGCGCAGATCGCCTGCGCCGTGTCCCACACGGGCGGCTTGCAGGGCTGCATCCGGAAGGTCGGCGTCGGGTAATTCGGTTCGCCCTCGGGGCAATCGATGCCCAGTTTCTCGAACTCGTCTATCGCGCGAATAAACTGCGGATCGTCGTCCGAATATCCCAGGCACCGCAGCGCGATGATCGAGTTCAGCATCGCCGGATAGATCGCGCCCAGCCCGTCGGATTTCTCAAAGCGCTCCATCATCCACTTCTCGGCGCGCTTCAGCGCCCAGTGCCGCACCGGCCGGATGTGGACGCGTTCGGCCAGATGCATGAGCCGGTCCAGAAAGATAAAAAAGTTCCGCCAACTGACGATCTTCTTCCGGTCCCACCTCAGGTGCAGATTCGCCTTCTTCCGCCCGCCCACAAACAGCTCGTCGATGCTCTGCTCGGACGTCAGCTTCTTGAAGGGCTTCTTCGCGTACATGATCGACATTGGCACCAACATGCTGCGCGACCACGACGAAATCTCATAGATATTGAAGTAAAACCATTTGGGAAAGAGAATGATCTCCGGCGGAATCGCGGGCATCGCATTGTAATCGTACTGCCCCAGCGCACACAGATATATCTTGGTAAACGTGTTGCACTTCACCACGCCGCCATTGGCCAGTACGCTCGCGCGCGCCTTCACCATCACGGGGTGGTCTTTCGACCAGCCCATCAGCTTCAGCGCCAGATACGCCTTCACGCCGTAGTCAACGAACGCCGGCCCGCCGGGATACTGGCTCCATCCGCCGTCTTCGTTCTGGTGGCGCAGGATCTCGTTGACCGCGCGCTCCATCTTGCCGTGATCGCCCGTGCCCAGCATCGAGTGCATGAAGATGTAGTCGGCCTCCAACATGATGTCGGCCTCCAACTCGCCGCACCAGTAGCCATCCGGATGCTGCTGGCCAAGCAGCCAATCGGTGGCCCGCGCAATGCCCTCCGAGACCTTGTCCAGCCCAATGTCCATCCGGCCATAGCGTGGCCGCGCGGGCATTGCAGACGCCGCCTTCGGATTCTGTGGAAATGTACTCATCGTTTCAAACTCTCTGGATCGCCAAACCTTTGATCGTACTCGGTCTGGCCAACCTGGAATTGCAACTCGCAAGCTTCTCTCATAACCGGCCTGCGTAAGATTGCGTTCTACCGCTGGATCGGCGGGGCCGATGCAATCGCCTGAACAATCTCCGGAGGAAGTCCGAAGCGCACATTCTCAGGCATCACCTCAACCTCGTCAACCGACCCATACCCAATTTGCTGCAGATAATCAACCACATGCTGAACTAGTACCTCGGGGGCCGACGCGCCAGCCGTCACCGCAACCGTATTCACGCCCTCAAGCCACTCCCGCTGGATCGCCTCCGCGGAGTCAATCAGATAAGAGTGTGTGCCCAGGTTCTTCGATACCTCCACCAGCCGGTTCGAGTTCGAGCTGTTCTTCGACCCCACCACCAGCACCAGGTCCGCTTCGTGCGCCACGTTCTTCACCGCAACCTGACGGTTCTCCGTCGCATAGCAGATGTCCTGCGCGTGAGGCCCGGCGATATTCGGGAACTTCCGCTTCAACGCGTCGATCATATACCGCGCTTCGTCCAAAGATAGTGTCGTTTGAGTAAGATACGCGACCTTGTTGGGGTCGGGAACCACCAGCGCATCCACCTCTTGCACGGTCGAAACCACATGCGTCACATCCGGTGCCTCGCCCTGCGTACCCTCCACCTCTTCGTGGTCGCGATGCCCAACCAGCACCAGCGAATAGCCCTGCTTGGAGAACTTGATCGCCTCCAGATGCACCTTTGTCACCAGCGGGCAGGTCGCGTCGATCACCTTCAACCCCAGTTGTTTCGCGTGCTCCCGCACCGCCGGCGATACCCCGTGCGCCGAGTAGATCACCCGCGCTCCCGCCGGAACCTCGTCCAGTTCGTTGACGAAGATTGCGCCCTTCTTCGCCAGGTCCGTCACAACATAGCTGTTATGCACAATCTCCTTGCGCACATAGATCGGAGCGCCAAACGTCTCCAGCGCAATCTGCACCACGTCAATGGCGCGAACCACGCCCGCGCAGAAACCCCGCGGCTTCAGCAGCAGCACGCGTTTGGTCGCCTTCGTCGTGTCGCCCTGGCCCAGGCTGGTTGTGTCCAGTGTGGTTGTAGTCACAGATTCAAGTATACCGTGTCTGGCCCCGTGGCACATCTATCGGAAGCCCCAGACCTCTCTCAGCGTTTCGCTCATAGCTCAAAGCTCATAGCTCAAAACAGATACACAAATCCAACCTCAGCATCGGCAAGCGACGCAAAGCCTCTTCCCGCGAAGTTCAAGCCAACAGACGCCGCGTCCTCCGGCTCCGTCCGCTCAGAATCTATGCCGCCGCCACTGCCTTCTCATCGCAGCCAACGTGGCCGCAATGGCAGCTCAAGGTCATCATCTTCTTCGCATCCTCGCAGTGGGTCGAGCAGTACTTCTTGCCAACGGGGGCTAGGCAGGTACAAGCCATATGGGCGCATTTGACGGGTGCTATAGGTGTGGTCGACATGAAACCTCCTTGAAGCGATCCAGCTCAGGGCATTCCAGCAGGGGAACCCGAAGTGCCAGAATTGTACTCGCTATATCGCGCTGTAAGATGCTATTTTTTTTGCTCGGGTCATCTCTCCATTCCCGCCAACGCCAAGGAGTCCTCCATGCTCCGTCCCTTTAGCATCGCCATAATCGCCCTCGTAGTCGCCGCCGCCCCCACAACCGCCCAAGCGCCCGGCCCACCGGCCATGCCGCCGGAGACCC
>Ga0255356_1000648_pt1 | contig 23511 bp, 17 predicted proteins | sample HBST100metaG_FD_189944 | JGI IMG/M metagenome (GOLD analysis project Ga0255356, IMG submission 189944) | Peat soil microbial communities from Stordalen Mire, Sweden - H.B.S.T100 | ecosystem: Environmental > Terrestrial > Soil > Wetlands > Peat | place: Sweden: Norrbotten County, Stordalen Mire...
AAATAGCGCCGCGCGCCTGATACGGCAGCAGCGTGGTCCTCAGGACACCAGCCGTCGGATCCTGCCCGCGCTTTAGCTTAGCAAGCAGTTTGCGCTCCAGTTCCAGACCTTCGGCCAGCTCGTTTTCCCGGTCGATGTAATCCAGGACATCGCTATAGATGACCGCCTGGCCATCAGCGTTGCGCAGCGCCTCCAGCACGTCGGAGAATCGCCGATAATGATCGCGGCGCAGAAAACTGTTGGCGTCGAAGTATTCCGCCGCGAGCGACAGGAGCGAAGGCGGAGGCGAAGCGGACATGCGCAGCCGTACCTCGATCGTATTCCCATACTCAAGCGAGATGGAAGCGCGCGTACGCTTGAACTTCGCGGCTTCCAACGTCTTCTGATGGCGCTTCCTGAGCCGCAGAAGCATCGCCTCGACGTGCTTGCAGGTTCCCAGCGTATTCATTGCAAAGTCAGGGCATGAGCAATAATTCTCAAACAGCCCCAGGCCGCGAATCGCCACTTTATAGGTTCGCCCGCTGGCCGATTTGACACTGTAATCGCCATAAGGCCCGGTTGCAGGCCGTTTCAAAATCTTCAGTGGAGCTGCGGCAGCCCTCTGCTGCCGCTCGGCGATCTGCTGTTCGATTAGCATAGGAATGTTCCCTCTTCAGGAGCGTACAACATGGCCCGTCGCCACGGGCCAATACATCGGGCGATTGAATCGCTCATAGACAAGGTGGGTTTCATCGGCTTGGATCAAACGGCTGATTTCCGGATTCCAGCGAGATGGTGGGTAATGACAAGTCGAATGGACCTTATGTCCGCCACGCCGCCAGAATCTCGTCGATCTTATCGCCGACTGTCTGACGGGCTGTAGCGCGATCCATTCCTCGTTCCAGGAGTTTGTCGTACCCTGTGTGGTTATGCCGAACCGCTGCGATAACAGCCGCAGTCAAAGCGCGCTCCTCCAGATTCCTGCCCGCCTCTGTCCGCCCAACTCGCCCGCTTCCCCTAGCGGCGGTATGTTCGGCGATTGTAGCGAGTTCATGAGCCGGGCAGCCGGGGAACAAAACCCCGATCTGCTTTGCCATGCGAGCAACCAGCTTGCGGTCTTCTTCGCGTCGTCGCACGGCCTCGCGCGCGCGTCCAGTCGCCCGTTCATCCGCATCTTCCGCACATTCCCGCTCGGCTTTTTCCAGGGCCGATGTCTCGACGAGGACACCCTGTCTCTCGTAGCGTTTTCGGGTCCGGCTAAAGCGGACCACCACAGCGTTTCGCGCGCTATGCTTCGTTGCTCGCCGCGTCAAAGCCACGTCGCCCGCTGCAAGAAACTCTAGGTCGCCGAAACCGGCGCACGCCAAGCAGAGCGGCTGCTCGGCTTCCATCAAAAGGTACGATCCCTCGCCCATCTCCACGCCGCACTCCGAGCACTGCGCGTCGCGCAGGATCTCGAATAAGACTGGTTGCGGAGTGCGATTCAGCCTTTCCTGGAGTTTCTCTTGCTTGCGCTCAGAAAGCGCGGGGGATAAGTAGTGCGTAGAGTAGCTTTTCTCGATCGCCGGGTCTCCGCTCTCGCTGAATCGTAAGGGTATGATCCCGGATCGCGCTCTACGCCCGTAGCCAGTTTCACTTGGCTTCAGGCCTTTTTCCCGAGCCCAACGCCGGAATATTTCCATGGACGAAGAAATCTTGTGGAGATTTCCTTGAATCACTCGCTCCAAGTAATCCACCCGCCCTTTGCGCCAGGAATCGACGTGCATGGGCAACAAGAGTCCCATTCCGCAAAACACGTCAATCGCGCTGACGTGTTGCTGACGCGACAACGCGGCTTCCGCAGCCCGAATTACGCGTTCTTCCAACCTCGCTTGACGATCGGAATTCGACATACCATCCAAGATAATAAAGATATCGCCGATTACAAGAACGCCGATATCGGCGTTGGCCCTTTTTGCAACCTTTAGCGGCAACATCAAGCAAAGGATCGACGCGGCTGTCCCTATGAATGGCTTCCAATATCCGAAGCACCGAATATCGTTGCTTGACTTCCTCCTCCCTCCCGGTGGGCAAGGTATTACGTACCTATGCGATACTACGAAGGCACTTCAGAATGCTCTTTTGCTATAGCCGGGGACGTCTGGAGGTGGAGCTTTGGGAGTTCTGGTAATTCTGGGAAAAGCCTGTACAGTGACCGTACAGTGGATTTGGCAATCTTGGAAGTCATGCCAATTCAGGCATTCCCAGAATCAATAAGTTGAGCGTTTTCAACACCGATGTCCGGTTCGACTCCCGCCGCCTCCACCATCATTGCATGAAGCAGATGCTCGCTCACCATTCCGGCTGTTCTGCCCACGGCGTCATGCGAGCTTCTTCAATTCCGGGTACCGCGAATAAATCCTGAATTGATCTTCTGCCGTCAACTGCCCAAGACGAATTGGTTTGTCTTGCGGCCGCGTGCCTTTTTGGTTCAGCACGTTCATCAGGCTCCATTCCCTTTGCAGTTTCTGGGGCTCCTGCGCCGTCAAATCGTAGCGGGTAAAGTCGATCACATAAGAGGGTGCGTCCGTCATCCAGTTCTTCAGCAGCGCAAGTCTGAATTCCTGGTTCATGAACCACTTGATCTCCAACTCTTTCTCAGACCCCGGCGCACCAGTTCCTTTCGCATCGAACCGGTAGTTGAGCGAAGCATTGTTGGGCGTGTGCTTCCGCCACTCCAGGCCGAATGCTCCTTCGGTCAGTACCTGCGTATCCGGCCACCTGGCTTGAACCGCCTGTAGCCAGTAAGTCAGATCCTCATCATGGCCAATTGAAACTTCCCAGATGGCCGTGACCCAGCCAAATCCATTCAGCGCGTGACCCTGGTCAAAGTGCATCGCGACCGTGTCCAGCATCTCTTTCCGGCCCCGTTCGACGCCGAGCTTCACGACAGTCTCGATGGGCCCCACACCTAGCCGGCTGTTGAATCCTCCTTGAAAGCCATCCCTCCGTGCGGTCAGAAAATCGCAGGTCCAGCCGTCCAGACACACGCAGTCGATGAAATCTGCCGTCCCTTGCGCGGGTTTCAAATAGTGCTCGCGACTTGGGTAATACGGATAGCAGATGCCCCCATCACCGTCACCATTGTCGACGCCGTGCTGGCTCCAGATTTGGCCCTGGCACACATGGATGCATTCTTCCGCGGCCAGGAATCTTTGGTTCTCCGCATCCATATACCCGGCTACCAGACTCTGCGGGCGATATCCGCCCCCAACCATTTCGGAGATCGACTTCAGCGCCCTGTGAATCGTCTGGCGATTGTGTTCTCGCGTGTCATACATCGGCGCGAAATAGCCGCCGGGAATGAATGTGATCTCGTCGTCATAACGGTCGTGGTAGGAGGCCATCAAGCGCCGTGCCTCTTTGTATTCCTGCCGGCTATCGTTCAAGGCCAGCCAACTTATTGCCCAGGTCATCTTGCCTCCTGGGCAGCCTTTCGCAAAAGCTTCACGTCGCGAGCGAATTCGCTCCGGGCTATTGTCAGAGGCTTCGTCTTTGCCGATCGCGCGATCCGGAGTGACTTCAATCTGATTCACGCGCACCACGGAAACATGTGTAAGATACCTGCCGCGAAAGGCAGAAATATCTTCTCTGGCTTCGAGAGCGCGTAACCGCGCTGGTGCTAATGCAAAAGACGCCGCCGCCCCTGCCGCTCCGCTCAGAAACTGCCGCCTGGTCTGGAAGCTGTTCATCGCCATTCTTTGCACACAATCTTTCTCGCTGCTTTTCCTCTATTTACTGTAATCTTCCGGGTGGACTTCGATCGATGCGGGCGGAAAACTTGCAGCAGCGGAGCCGAGCGAGCTGTTGGGTGTATCGCCCATCGTCAACTCAAGCCGGCCGCCATTGACGATATCCGCGTGGCGAAACCAGACCTGATTGAGCACCTTCCCGTTTAGGAGTACGCTCTCGACATACTTGTTTTCATGGGACGTTTGATTGGCGACAATCACAAATGTTTTTCCATTCTTTAGATGAATGGTTGTCTTGTCAAAGATCGGACTGCCTATGTCATAAATGGGAATCCCCGGAGTGATGGGATAGAAACCCAACATCGAGAACACCGCGAAGGCACTCATGGCGCCTCCATCTTCATCGCCGGGCATACCTTGTATCGTGTCGGTGAAAAACGATTCCAGGATCATGCGGATGCGCTTCTGCGTTTTCCACGGAGTTCCGAGGCGGTTATAGATGTACGGTATAGCGAAGCTGGGTTCGTTCCCCATGGAGAACTGGCCCACCATGGATGTGGAATCGGGAAACTTCGCCTGGAACTCATACTTCGAGCGACCCAGGGGTTCGCGAAAAAGCTGATCGAGGTTGGCGGTGGCCTTCCCTGCTCCGCCCATCAATCCAATTAGGCCGTTGAAGTCGTGCGTCACATCCCAGGTATAGGTGTAGCCATTGTTCTCGTCGTAATAATCTCTTCCTCCCACCCCGCCATCGAATTTCGGATCGAGCGGCTCAATCCAATGCCCCTCGGAGTCCTTTGGCCACATCATGCCCTTATCTACGCGGAAAAGATTCTTGTAGTTTGCAGCACGCTTAAGAAAGAGCGCCTCATCCTGAGGTCTGTTTAGAATGCGCGCGAGCTGGGCAATCGACCAGTCATCGAAACTGTTCTCCAGGGTGACGGGCACGGGCTGCCGCTTCTCAAACGGACTAACCTCTGGCACGGTTTCCATTTCTCCGGGGCGCAGGGCAGGCATATAGCCATGGACAGCGTAAAACTCATCGAGCGGCCCCTTGGGCCCGAGGCGCCACGGAAGCAGCGTGCCATCGAGAGATCGCTTGCGGACGCCGTCGAATGCAATCGGCAGATCGAAGTTTCGCACGCCTTTGAACCACGCGTCGGCGAACCAGGGGGCGGCGTGATTGCCGTTCATGCATGCATAAGGCCCAGTGAGGAGCGCAAATGATGGCATCGTTCCCGATTGCTGATACATGCGCACATAGGATTGAATCTTGTCGGCTTCCATGTCAGGATTGAGCAAGGTCTGAAGCGGCTCAAGAGCGCGATAGGTATCCCAAAGCCAGTTGTCGACATAGAACGGGCGCTTATCCTCATGGACCTGGTGATCGAAGGCGCTGTAGTAGCGGCCGTCTTCTGTGATGTTGACCATCCGCTCGAAGCAACGATAAAGCGCCGAATAGAAAACCCTGCGCTGCGATTCAGTACCGCCCTCCACCTCAATCTCACCGAGGACCTGATTCCAGCGCGCCTTTGCTGAAGCCTTGACTTTTTCAAAGTCCCATGCCGGAATCTCATGTCGCAGATTGCTCTTTGCCTGTTCTATGCTGATGAACGAAATGCCGTATCGGAACTCGAGAGCCCCGGCGCCTGGACGTGAGGCGATTACGCGTTTGCCCTCGCCCACGGTTTCCAGTTTGAACTGAACCGGCGCGCTGAATTCACCGTAGACAAATGCCTTCATGTTGCTGAAGCGCTCTTCGCCGCTGACCACGGATCCATTTTCCGTTTGCAGATCGCCGGACATGCGGTTGGCCAGCACGACGGACGCCTTCCCATCGGGAAAAGTGAAGCGGAAGTACCCGCAGCGCTCGGTTGCAGTGAACTCCGTCTGAATCAGCGAATCGTCGAAGCGGGTCGAATAATAATACGGTGTAGTTTTTTCCTGGTCGTAGGCTGCGGCACTGCCGTCCTCTCCGGGCATGATGCTGAATAGCTCCTGCATCCGGTAGGAACTGATGGTCAACGGAAAGGACTTGATTTGATCATCCAGCGCGTCGGCGCGGATGGGATAGAAACGCACCATGCTGTTGGGCAGAAACACAGCCGGACGGGTCGGCTGGAGGAGAATGCCAACATTGCCGATGGTTGGATCGACATACTCAACCTGCGCGGTTACGTGACCTGCCAACACGATCACGGCAGCAAGAACTGCGAACTTAGACCAATTAAGACGAAAAATGCGGCTCACGAAGACGCATGCAATCTCCACTCGATACTCCATTTCAATTGCGGGGAACCGGTAGGATGGCGAAATGATGCCAAGGTACTCCGATGCCAGCAAACTTGATTTCTATTGGACGCTCATACTAAAACCCTTCACTATGACCTTCTGCCGCAAACAACTTGCGACCGGCTGAATCCGGCGACTTCTTCTGAGCGCCCGTGGCGGGAATTCTCTATGGGATGCTGTCTCGACGAATGGCGCACGACCCCGTCGTCTGGCGATCATTTCAACAATCGTGCGCTACACGCGGCTGGCGAGTTCACAGGATTACAGCGAGCATCTACGTCTCCTGGGAGCGTAACCACATAGTGCCCCGGCCAACTCGCCGGCTCATTGGCGGGATAGTCGGTGCTGAGGATTTGGGCGCCGCTGGCGATCATAGCATCGCGGCGCGCCGTGTCGTTGTTGCGCGCCTCCTTGGTGTCCGCATCGGTGCGCGTTCGAACGAGGTAACCTTTTTGAACCAAAGCCGTGATGTCACCGGTGGGACCGTCATTCCGTTCGATAAAGGCAGCGTCGGGCTCGCCGGGCTCCGCGTTGGTAAACAGAATTCTGCCGCGCAGCGACGGATGGCCAGCCAGATATACCGGTCCAACCGGACGCTGGTCCATGAGAAAAATCACCCTGCCGCGAGCACTCTTCAACGTAGGCCAGTTACCCGCAAGTACAGCCTGGTTAAGGGTGTCGTAATGGCCGCGCACGTCATCGGGAGTAATGATTTCATCGGGCGGGAACACGGAGCGAATTTCAGCATCCAGCGCGTCGAACGTGCTGGAGGTAAACGGCTCCGGCTCGGTGAGTTGAACCGGGCCCTGCGGCTTCTGCTGTTTTGTCTCCACGAGAATGAAGATGGGAATATGCCCTGGGTGGGCGTGCGACCATTGGCGGACTTGTTCTAGGCAAGCGGTAAAGGGCTGGCAAACGCTGCGGTAGTCGATGTCCTGGACGTGCATGACTTTGAAACCGGGTTTGGCCATGACGCCGTTGGGATCGAAATCGGGATCGGGAGGAAGATGAGCAGCAGCAATCATCTCCTGGCCTAGCGGATGCGCGTAACGGCCACCTTTGCTGTCAGCAAAAACATCGAGCTCTATTTGCCGGACGCCGGCGTCGAACTGCTGCGCAAGCGGCAGATGCCGGTAGTCCAGGCCGTTGAACAGTGCCGGATTCCTGGCCTTCCACAATGTCTCTGCGCTCGGAGCAAAACCGGCGTGATAACTATTGTGGGTTCCGATGACTTGAATCTCATTGATGCGCAGCTGATCGTTCTGCTGGGCGCAGGCCGGCAGAATGCCGAGCAGAAAACCCAGGGCGAGAAGAGAGAACGCTGACGGCCGAATGGACATTGAGTCTCCTGTTTTGAAAATGCTTAGCCGTAAATGTACAGCTAAGTGGTATGCGCGGACCACTCGGCAAGACTCTCATTCGGGAAGCACCAGTTATCTCGTTCGCGGCTAACAGTCGCCGATTGCGGAGGAGGCCCTCACGCGCCCTTAGCGAGCGCGTGAGGAATAAGCCGGGAGCATCTACCTAAATGATTCCGAACTCCCGGCGAGTGATCGGCATCGTTTGCCTTCTCCTCGGTTCAGAACGTCAGCTTGAGCGCCAGTTGTATCTGGCGCGGCGGGAAGAACGCCGTGATGGAGCCAAATCCGCCGTCGGAACGGTTGGAGTCAGGATTCTGGTAATTGACCGCGTTGAGAGCGTTGAAAGCCTCACACCGGAAGTCCAGGTTGGAGGAGTCGTTCCACAGCGGGAATAGCTTATGCAGGCCCGCATTCATCTGATAGAACGAGTTATCGCGCAGCGAGTTTCTGCCCGCATTGCCGTAAGGTTGCGCCACATTTGTCGGAATCGAGACCGCAGTGGAACTGAGATACCCAGTCAGCGACGTGGCGGTCTTGACCCAAGATCCTCTTAGTGATTTCGGGTTGCCGCTCACGTTAGGGCGATAGTTGAGTAGATCGCTCACGTCCATTTGCGACGGCTCAGAGTAGGTAAGGTTGACGGGCGCTCCGCTGGTGGCGGTATTGATGACAGTAAACTGCCAGCCGCCGGCGACCGTTTGCATGGCGCGGTTGGCGCTTCCGCCCCAGTGACGTCCCTTTCCATAGGGCAGATCCCAGATTGCGGTCAGCGTATCGTTGAGCGGTTGGTTGTAGGCAGACTGTGCGCGTTCACCCCTGAGGTTGGCCAGGTTCACGCGCGAGTTGTCGCCGTTCGGCGTGTCCAGATGGCCCGACGCGTTGTCGATGTCTCGGGAGTAAGTGAAGGAGTTGAGCAGGTAGAGACCGCTCGAGTAGTGGTGCTCTATTCTGGCTTGCACACCGTGATAGATGAGCATGCCCAGGTTGGCCGATCCTTCGATGCCGGTAAAGCCAACGATGGGGCGGCGATTCAACAGCGACACGCAGCCGGTGGTTACAAAGCTGCTGGTGGCCGTGTTGTACTGGCACGTGGAGCTTACGGTGTTGGGCGGGGCCTGGTTGATATCGTCAAGCACCCAGATCTTCAACCCGTGCTCGCCAACGTAAGAGAGGTCGATGAGGGTGCCTTCACTGAGCTTTCGTTGCACGCCGAAATGCCATGCCTGCACATAGCCGGTTGCAATGTTCTTGGGGATATAGCGAGTCTGGGCCAGCGCCGTGCTGAAACCGGCAGGGCTGACGAAGTTAGTACTGTAGCCCTGCATCGTGGGGCTGAAGCACGAGGAGGTCTGCACATTCGTAGCGCAGATAGGCGTGTTCGTGGTGATGCCGCTCGACGTCGTGGCGATAGCTTGCGTAATCGTGGATTGGACGATATAGGGTCCGTTATAGGCAAGCAGGTTTTCGCCGCCTTCGCGATTGAACTGAATGTAGTTCACCCCGTATCCCCCGCGGATCACGGTCTTGTCATTCCATCCATAGGAAAATCCGAGACGCGGAGCGAAATCACGCTTCGGGATGTTGACCATCGCCCGGTTGGCCACTCCGCCGTAGCTGGCCTGTTGCAATGTGCCGGTGGTGATTTGGAGGTAGGGAGCCTGCGACGCCGTTCCTGCGGGAGGAATGAAGTTCGCCAGATGGTTTCCGGTGACCCACTGCGGCGTAACTAGCTCATAACGCAGTCCGGCGTTGACCGTGAGCTTGTTCGAGACCTTCAAATCGTCCTGAACATAGAAGAAATTCATCATCTGGTGGTAGTTGACGATGACAAAGTTGTTCAACTGATAGCTATTCCTGGCGCCCACCAGAAAATCGGTCAGGTACGCGGCTTCTTTGATGCCGGCGTCGCTGCTGCCGGTATAGGCGCCCGCGTTGGCATTGGATGCACCGGCACTGAAGCCGCCGCCATAGCTGTCGACTCCATCGGTCGGGTTGAAGTCGTCGATCTCAGTATTGATGGCCTGAAACTCGTAGCCAGTCTTGATACTGTTGCGGCCGTGCAGAAACGTGTAGTTAACCTTGGGATCGATCGCAAATGGATTCTGAAACTGCGGATTGCTGCTTTGCGCGCCGAACTGCGAGAAAGAAGAGACATTCTGATCGTTCAGTGAGCGCGAGATGAGAGGAGAGGTTGGCAAACCGGGAATGCCTGCCTGCGTAATCAGGCTGGGCAGACCGAGACCGTAGGGAGTCTTTCCGCCCAGGGTCCATGTGAAGGCGACGCGCGCGTCAAGAATGGAGTGCTGGTTGAACAGAAAGGTCGTGCCGGCCGCGATCTGCTTGTTGTAGTCATGAATCGTGCCGTTGGCGTTTCCGCCCGCGGGGCCGGTAAGCGGTTCCGCGTCCTGGATATTGAGGTGATGCCAGCTCCAACGGAAGAAGGCCGTCGAGCGCGGATTAATAAAGAAGTCGAAGCGCGCGTCGGTTTTGTTATCGGTGAAGTTGGCCTTGGGAACGTTGACCAGGTTATTGGAGAAGCTTCCTGATCCTGCCGTTGTGACATCTGGCGTCGGCAGTGCCGGAATCACCAGCTTGGCCAGCGCGTTCCAATCGGATTGAGGAACCACTCCGTTGGCATACACGGTGCCCGTCAAGGGGTTGTGCAACGAAACAGGATTGCCCAGGGTGTCAGTAAAGATGCCCTGCCGTTGATTGGCATTCGGGACGGTTGACGCGGAATACTGGCCCTGCACCTGCCGATTGCCCTCAAAATCGCCAAAGTAGAAGATCTTATCCTTAAAGAACTTCGGAACCGGGCCGCCGATGGCGCCGCCAAACTGGTTCTTGACTAACACCGGCTTCACCGATTTTCCAGTTAGGATGTTGGTCGGCGGTGTGAAAGGGCCGATGGCGTTGAAGTCTGTATTGCGGTTGTACTCCCAAAGCTTGCCGTGGAGGTTACTCGTACCGCTGTTGATACTGACGTTGAAGACCGCGCCCGCGGAGCGCCCGTACTCGGCACTGTAGTTATCCGTCTCTACACGGAACTCGCTGATCGCGTCGGGCGAAGGCTGAATGGCTTGGTTGGAGTAGCTCTGGTTCGACGTGCCGTAGGCGTTGTTGTCAATGCCGTCGAGCAAGAAGTCGTTCTGCTCGCTGCGGTTGCCGTTCACGTTGTAGGACGCATCGCGGCTGGTCACGGTCTGGTTTTCGAGAACGTTAGCGCGGACACCGGGAGTCAACAATGCCAGGTCGGCGTAAGCGCGCCCGTTCAACGGAAGGTTGCCTACGTCGCGCGCAGAGATAATCTGCCCGCGTTCGCTGTCATCGGTGTTGAGCAATGCGGCTGCGCCGGTTACAGTGATGGTTTCACTGGCGGCGCCGGGCTTCAGGTTCACATCCACACGCTGGCGCGCATTCACTTCTGCGGTAAAGGGCTCAGTTAGAGTCTCGCTGAATCCCGGCGATGATGCGCGCACTCGATACTGACCAACGCGAACGCTTGTAAATTCGAATTGCCCCTGTGCATCTGTTGTTAGAGTTACCTCAACGCCCGTCGCAGTGTTGACGAGCACAACCTTGGCGCCGGGGATTGCGGCGCCGGAAGTGTCGTGGACAAAGCCAAGAACGGATGCGGTTTCATACTGCGCATGCGCTGACGGGTTGATGAATGCGCCGAGGAGAAGCACCACGGCAGCGCCGACAAGCCTCTTGAACAAACTGATTCTAAGCATTTTTCTCTTTGACTCCATTCAGGGTTCTGAATTGTTGTGGATTCTGATTGGACACAAGGCACGGAGAGCCTGGGGTTTCCAAAGCCGCAAAACTGCGGCATCGGCTTCGCCGCGTCTAGTCCATACGGTGCCTCGGTGATGGGAGCGTGTGCATCTTTTCAACGATGCTAGGCGATCCCAGTTACAGTTTCATGATTTGAAGGTCGCCAAGCCAGCATCCACTGCTGGCCGAAAAGCACCAACTCCAGCCCTGCAATCGACAAGGGCTGAATCGAACTCGGGAGCACCTTACGAGCCGTACGGGGGCTTGACAAGGTGTTTCCTCGGTGTAGAGGGGTTGAGCGCTTCGGAGGAAAATACTTAAGTGGCTGAAAAAACAAGGCTTGGTTCGTGCGCTTGCAGGGGATTCCTGGGTAGCCTTTACACCGTGGAAAGGTTATTATTACACGTGTGCATTTCAGGGCTTCCTTTTGGAAAGGCGTTTTGGTCGTAGGAGTGTGTCTCGATGCCGCAGACAAAACCATCGAGTGGCAGAGAAGAATCCGTTCCGCATTCCGTTCGTCCCTCGCCAAATGATCCGCGCTGGCAGCTTGCGCGCAGAATCGCAGCCAGCAAGAGCTTCGAGAAATCGTCGTTCCTTATCAGTTTCTTGCTCTATGTCTGCGAACAGGAACTGTGCGGGAGGGGCCAGGAGCTCAATGAACACCAGATCGGCGTCAAGGCGCTAGGGCGCCCCGCTACCTACAATCCCGGCGACGACAATATCGTCCGCAACTACGCCCGCCTGTTACGCAAGCGCCTGGAAGAATACTTCAAGACCGAAGGCAAGGACGAGCAACTTCGTATCGATATTCCGCGTGGGCACTATAATCCCGTCTTTTATTCAATCGAGCCAGTACAGGATGCCCTAGGGCCTTCCTTATTACCATCCGGTGCATCCCGCACAGCGCTGACGATCGAATCGGCCGTCGAGGCACAGCCAACATCATCCTCTATACAACAGCCGGTTCAGAGTTCACCATCAGGGGACCAAAACAAGCTGGATTCGGTTGATATCGGCAATGCGCGCCAAGGCCTGTCGGATAAATCCGCGGAAAACACAGCACACCAGAATTCCGGGTTGGCTCCATTGATTGCACTGGAACCGGTTTCGGTCGCCTCTACCGGCCACACAAGGCGCCACTGGCTATCCCTCGTCAGCGTGCTTGCCATTCTAAATCTTGCGCTGTTTGGCATCTTGCTGTACGGCATCGTCTGGATGCGGTCTTCGCGCACTCAAGTTTCGTCGCTCTCTCTTGTCGCGCCGGTCTCGGTCCTTCCCTGGTCGGCGATTTTCAGTTCACCGAATCCCACACATCTGATCGCCAGCGATCCTGACATCGATGAGATCCAAATCCTAACATCCAGTTCAATCTCGGTTTCGGACTACGCGAACCACATCTACATTCCCACACAAAAGCCGCTGACTCCCGAAGTGAGAGAAATCTGCTTGAAGCTTTTGCATGGGCACAGAGCAGCTTTGGTCGACACGCAGGTGGCAGCCGAAGTTGCTGCGCTGGCTCAGACCAATTCAAGAAAGATCGAAGTGCAAGGCGCTCGCAGTCTTCAATTCTCGAATTTGAAATCCGATGACAACTTCATTTTTCTCGGAAGTCCGCGTTCCGATCCCTGGGTTTCCGTCTTCGACGATCAGTTGGACTTCCGATTCGTTATCGACAAGACCGGATTCGAAAGCGTCCGCAATATTCACCCTCGCTCGAACGAGCAGGCTGAGTATGTCCCAAACGGCGGGGGCGGGGCCACCGGCCAATCGTTTGCAATCATCGCTCTTATTCGAAATCCCGATCAGAACGGACAAATCCTCCTTCTGGCCGGAGCCAACGCCGAAGGAACTCAGTCTGCGGGGAAATTAATCACCGATCTGTCCCGCCTCTCGATGGAATTGCGGAAATGCCGCATTTCGCCTTCCGGTCCGCCCGAGCAATTCGAGTTGTTGCTGCATGTGAAAATGATGGCGAGTTCGGCAAGCGAATACGATGTGGTGGCATGTCACATCCTGCCTGAGGCTTCTGCTCATTAGCCGCCCTGCGTTTCCGGTCAGGCACAACTTCGAAAAGCCGCCTATTTCCCTCCCAGCGCACAAAATCTGCCTCGTCGGTCAATATTAGACAGTCAGAGTCCCGCAGATTGCGCGAGCATGAGTCCAGCCCGCTGGCAAAGCTGTCGGGCGCAAGAGCCTGCCGGGCGATGTGGTGATTGAGATGGAAGATTCACGGTGCAAGATCGCGGCGATTGAGGCGGATGACCCGCGGTGCCGGGGCTTGCTCAGCGGCGTGGTAATTGAGACGGAAGACCCGAGGTGCAAGGACCTGAGCAAGAGCGTAATGCTCAGGGGCGTAGCCGTCGAGGCGGATGACCCTCGGTGCAAGATTATGGCGATTGAGGTCGAAGACCCTCGGTGCAGGAGTCTGCACATTTGGTGAATGGAACTCGGCGCAGATTCTTCATGGCGAGAGCAATCGCTGGACTGCTGAATTTGCCGCATAAACGGCTGTTAATTTGTGGCGTATCGCGGCATGTGGCATGTTTGGACTTTTTACGAACTAAGCAAAAGGAGATGATTCAACATGGCTGAGGATAACAAGGGACTGAGTTTGGCATGGTTGCTGGTAGGACTTGGCGTCGGGGCACTGGTGGGGATTCTTTATGCCCCCAAGAGCGGTCGCGAAACCCGAGAGGACATTGCGCGTGGTGCTCGCGAGGGGTCGGAGTACCTGAGCACTCAAGCAAAGCGGGCGGCCGAGCAAGTGGGTACCCTGGTGGATAAGGGCAAAGAGCAAGTAGGTGAATATGTAGAGCGTGGCCGGCGCCTCGTGGGCGACCAATCGAACCGGGTAGCCGCAGCGGTCGAGGCTGGCCGCGAGGCATATCGGACTACCGAGTCAAGCTGAGCGTAAAAGCGTCCCCCCATTTGGGGCAATCCCACTTCATCATGGGGAATCAGCGTTTATCGATTCGAGACCGCGTGTTCGGGTGACATCGAAGAGGACGGCGCGCCCAATCGGTCGTGGTCCAGGCAGTTTCTCGCGAGCATGGTTGCAGCCGAACGCTTTGTGCTGGTTCCACTTGCAAACCTTTGGTCATGACGAGAGGAAAGACCGTCCGCACGCAGGCTTGGGTAGGCGTATGCTTGAAACAGCAACTCGTTTTTCCCTTCTCGCCTTCGGCACTCCAGGCTTCGCTCCAGACGAGCATCTTTCAGGTACGCAACGGAACCACTGGAGTCGCCATGAGCCAAATCAGGCAAAGCGATGCGAGGAATCATCTGTCTCCGCGCTTCCGCACAAAAATACATCTGTGCGACCCGGTCAGTCAGCCTGATGCAACCGGCTATTCCGTGCCCGAACCGGACGCAATCAAAACCGATCCAACGACTTTTGCTCGGGATTTCGTGGCGGAACATTCGTCACCCAGCGAAGCGGCAACGCCAGGCGATCATTTGCCCGGCTCCTTTCGCCCTGAGGCGCCCGCAATATCGAAAAGCGCGCAAGCTTGAAGCCACATTCCGTTTTCCTGCGCAAGGGGTGCGTCCTTCCCGACAGTTTGGATCCGCTCAGTGAGCCCTGCGGCGAACACTGGAACCTTCTGAAAGAGATTACGGCGCCGATTTTCGACACCATGGTTCGTCAGATGGGCTGGCATTTCCTGTGGGTGCACCGCCCTTGTACTCGAAAAGGCTTTGGGATGACGCGTGAAGCCGCGACCCGGCGAGCTTTAGCGCGCGCTCTGAGGGGGGTGGCGAGACGGTTCAACGCCTCCGAGCTGATTGACGTTGAGGCCAACAGATTTTCCGGCTTGCACTCCGCCAACGTCACTCTGCAACCCCGCCAGATCCAGCAATACACGTGGCTGGAAATTGCCGAAGAATGGCATCGCCTGGCGGTGCCTTTTAGATAATGCGACAACCGGTCTCATAAACGTCGATACGGCTCACTGAGCAAGTATGGGACCCAACAATGAAGCGGCCCCCAGGCAATTTGCGAATTGATGTCGCTTATTGAACAGACCTGGCCTAGTGTGACCGTGTACAAAAGCCACACGGGAAGCCATGCGCACGCATCCCCACCAACCACAGTGCGGCGTATTCCAAGGGCAAATCGAATCCCGAGTGAAAAGAGGATAAAATGTCTTCCCCCGAAATGAAGCATTCCGAGGTCGAGACTCAAAGAACTGGTACGTCAGGCTCTGTGCCGTCCGCGTTCGAAGCGAGCTGCCTGCCTTTACCCACGCGCATTGCGTTTGTTGGGAATTATCTGCCGCGTGAGTGCGGGATTGCCACTTTCACAACCGACTTGTGCACGGCTCTCGCAGCCGAATACGGAGAAGGGCGCCTATTCGCCATTCCCGTCAACGATCCCGACTCCAGCTACGATTATCCCGAACAAGTGCGGCTGGAACTGACGCAGGAAGACATTGCCTCCTATGAGCGAGCCGCCGATTTCCTCAACTTCAACAGCAACGATCTTGTCTGTCTGCAACATGAATACGGCATCTACGGCGGCGCTGCGGGCCGCAACATTCTGGTTTTGCTACGCAGGCTGAAAATGCCGCTGGTCACTACGCTGCACACAGTTTTGCGCGAGCCGGACGCAAATCAACGCATCGTGCTCGAAGAGATCGCACAGCTTTCCGATCGCATGGTCGTCATGAGCGAACTGGCGGCGGAGCTGCTGCGCGATGTATATTCGGTCCCCGGCGGAAAGATCGATGTGATCCCGCACGGCGTGCCCGACATGTCCTTCATGGACCCCAACTACTACAAGGACAAGTTCGGCACCGAAGGCAAATCTGTTCTGCTTACATTCGGCTTGCTCTCTCCAAACAAGGGCATTGAAAATGTGATTCGAGCGCTGCCCGCAATTCTGGCGCGGCATCCGAACGTCACGTATATCGTTTCCGGAGTAACGCATCCCCATATCCGGCGGCGCGAAGGCGAGCGCTATCGCGAAGAGTTGCAGGCACTGGCCGCGCAGCTCGGTGTTGCTTCCCATTTAATTCTGAACAATCGCTTTGTGAGTGCAGAAGAACTTGTGGAGCACGTAGGCGCGGCCGATATTTACATCACGCCCTACCGCCAGGAGGCGCAGGTTGTCTCCGGCACGCTGGCCATCGCGCTGGGAGCCGGCAAAGCCATTATCTCCACACCTTACTGGCACGCCAAGGAATTGCTCGCGGACAAAAGAGGCGTGCTGGTTCCATTTGACAATCCAGACGCCATTGCAGAAGCGGTCATCGCATTACTGGAGAACGATGCGGAGCGCCATGCCATGCGCAAGCGCGCCTATCTATACTCCCGCGGAACCACGTGGTCGAAGACGGCGCGGGCCTACATGGCGACCTTTCAGCGGGCACGCTTCGAACGCTCCTTGCAGCCCAGGGCCGCCCAACCAGACGATGCCGCCGCAAATCCGAGCGTCGGTCTGGTCGACCCGATCGAGCACCTGCCGCAGCTCAACACCGGTCATCTCTGCACCATGACCGACGACACGGGCATGTTGCAACACGCCATCTTCTCCGTTCCCTACACACAAGAGGGCTATACCACCGACGACAACGCGCGGGCACTCATCGTGTCCACTCTTCTGGATAAGAGAGATGGGTTCGAGCACGGCGAGGATCATCTCATCCTCTCTCGCCGCTACCTGGCCTTTCTCTGGCTCGCCTTTCATCCTGATACCGGACGCTTCAGGAATTTCCTCGGCTACGACCGCAAATGGCTTGAGGACGTGGGCTCTGAAGACAGCCATGGACGCGCATTGTGGGCCCTGGGCTGGGTACTCGGCCAGTCGCAGAATGCAGGATTGCGGGGTGCGGCAGGAAGACTTTTTGAGGCCGCCGTGCCGGCAGTATTAAAGTTCAGTAGCCCGCGGGCATGGGCATTCAGCGTTCTCGGTTTGCAGGCCTATCTGGACTGGTTCCCCGGCGACAGAGCCATCCAAAACGCGCGCAACGCGCTCGCCAATCGCCTGCTGGATATTTACGAGCGCAGCCGGTCCGCGACTTGGCGTTGGTTCGAGAAGAGTCTTGCCTACTCCAATGCGCGGTTGCCGCAGGCGCTGATCCTGGCCGGTGGGCGTAGCCAGAACAAGAAGATGATCGCCGCGGGTATCGAGTCGCTCGAATGGCTTGTCGCTGCTCAGCACTGCGGTGACCCGGAGATCTTTGTCCCTATCGGCTCCAGCCGATGCTTCACCGAGGTCGCGGAGAAACCCCGCTTCGATCAGCAGCCCGTCGAAGCCTGTGCCACCATCTCGGCTTGTCTTGAGGCATACCGGCTCACGCACCAGGAGCGCTGGAGTGAGGAAGCCAATTGCGTCTTCCAGTGGTTCCTGGGTAAGAATGATCTACAGGTACCGCTTTACGACGCCTCAACCGGCGGATGCAAAGATGGACTGCATCCCGACCGCGTGAATGAGAATCAGGGAGCGGAATCAACTCTTTCGTTCCTCATGGCGCTCCTGGAAATGCAGCGAGCGCGAGTGTCCCACGCAGAAGAAACGTTCCAGGAAATGAGCATCTCCCTTTGAATCCAATTATTCATCCACCCGACTTGCCAGAGACTATTGCTCCAGAACAGCCTAAACCGGGGCCATGTAGTGACCTTCCTCTGCTCGCGCGCTATTCCGACAATCCAATTCTCAGCGGCCACGACTGGCCTTATGCCGTGAACAGCATCTTCAACGCTGGAGCGGTGCAGTTGCCCGATGGAGACACATTGTTGCTCTGCCGCGTGGAAGACCGCAGTGGCCTTTCCCACTTGTGCGCGGCACGTTCAAAAAATGGCATCAATGGATGGCGTATCGATCCCCAACCCACGTTGATGGCCAATCCACGCGACTACCCTGAAGAAATCTGGGGCATCGAAGATCCGCGCATCACCTATGTTCCGGAACTCGAGCAATATGCAGTGGCCTACACTTCCTTTGCGCGCGGCGGTCCGGGAGTTTCACTCGCGCTCACCAAAGACTTCAGAACCTTTGAGCGCTATGGCGTGATCATGTCGCCTGAAGATAAGGATGCCGCGCTGCTGCCGCGAAGAATCAACGGCTACTGGGCCTTGATCCATCGGCCCATGACCACCACCGGCGCACATATGTGGATCTCCTATTCTCCCGACTTGCGGCATTGGGGCAGTCACAAAGTCATTCTTCAAGCGCGGCGAGGGGGCTGGTGGGATGCGAACAAAATCGGCCTGTGCTCTCCGCCCATCGAAACGCCTAAAGGCTGGCTGATGATCTATCACGGTGTGCGGGTAACGGCGTCGGGAAGCATTTATCGCCTGGGCCTGGCACTCTTCGATCTTGAGCATCCTGAGATCTGCCTGCATCGTGGGAACTCATGGATTTTTGGTCCCGACGCCCCATACGAGCGCGTCGGAGACGTGCACGACGTTGTGTTCCCATGCGGCCAGACCATCGGCGCGGATGGGGATACCATCAACCTGTATTACGGAGCAGCCGATTCGAGCGTAGCTTTGGCCACTGGAAGCATAAATTGTCTTCTGACGTGGCTGGAGACAAATTCCAGCATGGGAGACGGAATCGAACGGTGATGCACGACCTTCTTTCCCCGAAAGGAATTTCCCCATGAGCATCGATGCGATGACCTGGCCGGATTGGCTGCCCAAAGTGCTTTGCTTTCGGCGAAGGTGCCCTCGCTGCAAATCCGTTCAATTCAAGCCCGCCGAGTTGCGCTCCTTCGATGGGCTGCTTGGCTTGTTCTTTCTCCGTCCCGTTCGCTGCAAGTTTTGCTGGCGGCGGTACTACTGGGTCTCCCTGCGAGGCGCAGAATGAGCATCCAGGAATATAACTCCGGCCCCACGTCCAACGATCTTCTTGAAAGTCGCGTCGCGGAGAACGCTTCGGCAGCGCGGCACGATTCGGCCGATGGTCAAAGCGCGGAGAACGTGCCGAACATCGAGAATGCGCGGGCCGTCGGCGCGGAAACCTAAACTCTCAAGACCGGCGGCCGAATGCCGTCTCTGCTCCATCGCCGCTCGGTACACGACGGCGTCGCTCCCAATCACGAAATCGTCATGGTCGTTAAGCGGTAAGATGGTGGACATGACAGACCCGCCCAGGTCGCATCGTCGAAACTGGACCCTTCGCGTGTTTGTAGTTCTGTTTCTCGCTTTGATTCTTGCGTTTCTGGGATGGTCCTGCTGGGTCTACGTACAAATTGAAGACTATGCCGGCCTGGACCAGGCCGCACCGTCGGACGCAATCGCCGTCCTGGGCGCCGCGGAATACGATGGTCAGCCATCCCCGGTTTTCCGCGCACGCCTTGACCACGCGCGCGAACTCTATAACCGCGGCATCGCACCGCTCATCATCGTGCTGGGCGGTACCGGTGGCGATGAGTATTCCGAGGGCGCCGTGGGCCGCGACTATCTAATGAGCTTCGGCATCCCCGAATCCGCCATTATCGCCGAAACCCAGAGCCGAAACACCGAGGAACAGGCCCACCGCATTGCCGTCATCGCCCGAGTCAATGGTCTGCGCCGCCTGGTTGTTGTAAGCGACGGCACCCATCTCTTTCGAATTCACGAAATCTGCGCCGCCGATGGCCTCGATGTACTCACCTCACCCCGGATACGCGTCTCCTTTGGAGGCGGCACCGAGGAAACCGAGCGCCTTGCGCACGAAATCCTCAGTTACACTGCCTGGCGGTTGCATCTGCATCTGCACTAATGCATCCCCCGGCCCATTTCCGCGTCAAAATCATCGGGACCCTCATTTTCTCTTTGCATTTGAGCGGAATAGCGCGAAGTTACCCCTCTGAGAAAACAGTCAGGCAATTGATCGAGCGGGACCGTACTGAGCAGCGACTTATTTACCTGGACGCATCGAGATTCTTAGGGTTCCCGGAGCATTGCTGCTAACATGAAGCCTCGACGCCGGTAAGTGCTGATCAGCTCATACCTACCCCCACCCAGATTCCAGGCAACAGGAACCAGATTAGTTCACAGGCGGTAGTTGATAGCGGATTTGAACACAGATTCGGCGGCCACGATAACCACTACCGAATCAGCATGATAAGTCTGCACTATACCCGCTGCATCACAGATGGCAATTTCGTAACCCCGGAGTGTGCAAAAGAGAACAGTATTGTAGCTAAGGCTTTGAGATGCTTCGGTTAATTCGTCTGGGAAGGTTCTGCGCACTCATGAATTCCAGGAAAGTGACGCCAGGTTGCACGCGCCGAGGTGAAGCCGATGGGAATAAACCCAGACAAGACCGTTCTTCTGATCGAGAATGACCCCGAACAAACTCGCATCATCCGAGCGATGTTCGACGGCCATGGCTCACACCCCTACAAGTTAACCCGCATCAAGTGTCTGGCAGACGCTGAGATATACCTTAAAGAGCATCGGGTTGACATCGTCCTATTGGACTTGAGTTTGTTCGATCCGGAAGGATTGGAGGCGATCGGACGTGTGCGCACAGCCGCGCCCCACGTCTCCATTGTGCTGTTGTCCAGCGTGGACGATGAGCCGAAGGCAATGCAAGCCATTCGTGAGGGCGCGCAAGACTATCTCATCAAGGGCCAGATCGAGCCGAATATACTCATGCAAGCTCTGGGCAATGCCGTTGCGCGCACGACGAACAAAGAGATCCTGACCGATGAAAAAGATCGCGCCCAAGCCACGCTCAATTGCATCGCAGATGCCGTGGTCTGTACCGACATGTCAGGAAACATCACCTTCTTCAATCCCGTCGCAGGCAGCATGATGGGTTGGTCGATGAAGGACGCGGTCGGCAGGCGCCTGACCGAAATCTTACGGATTGTGGACGCCACCACGCGCAAGGTAATTCTGGATCCAATGGCGAAGGCCGCATCGGAAAATCTGACTGGCACACTGCCGTCGAATAGTGTGCTCATCCGCCGTGACGGTCGTGAAGTCTTCATTGAAGACTCGGTTGCCCCTATCCACGACCGTGAAGGGGCAGTCACTGGAGCGGTGATCGTTTTTCGCGACGTAAGCGCCGCGCGGGCACAGTCGGAGCAGATGGCCCATTTGGCCGAGCATGATTCTCTAACCGGTTTGCCCAATCGATTACTTTTTTGCGACCGGGTTGGCCAGGCGCTCTCTCTTGCGCGGAGACACGGGGGGCAGGCCGCCGTGCTGTTCCTCGATTTGGATGGCTTCAAACAGATTAACGATTCCCTGGGACATGCGGCTGGCGACAAACTCCTTCAATCCGTCGCAAAACGCTTGCTGGCCTGTGTACGCGACCCGGATACGGTCAGCCGGTACGGGGGCGATGAGTTCGCAGTGCTGCTTCAGGATGTACATCGGCATCAAGATGCCGCTGCTACAGCAAGAAGAGTGCTCAGAGCACTGGGCGACGTTTATTCGGTCGACGGCCAACAGGTTCACGTCACCGCAAGTATCGGCATGAGCATTTATCCCCACGACGGTTTCGATGCGGAGATGCTCATCAAGAATGCAGACACCGCAATGTATCGGGCCAAGAAGAACGGTTGCCAAAGCTGCGAGTTCTACAGTTCGGAGTTGAACGTCTGCACATTTGAGCGCCAGTTCACCAAAGAGGATCTCGAACGCGCCCTGGAACGGAACGAATTGACGCTGCATTACCAGCCCAAAGTCAATCTGAAGACGGGAGCTATTACCGGGTCTGAAGCGCTGTCGCGCTGGAACCACCCTACGCATGGAACGGTTCTTCCGGGGCAGTTCATTCCCATTGCAGAGGAAACCGGACTGATTCTGGCCATCGGCGCCTGGGTCTTTGATGAAGCATGCTCGCAAGCTCGAAGTTGGGCGGATGCGGGCGTGCCCGCAAAGACGATGGCCGTCAACGTCTCCGGAGTGCAGTTTCAGAGCGAGAGTTTTCTGGATGTGCTATTCGCAGCGATCAACAAGACTGGCCTGGATCCGTCGATTTTAGAGTTGGACGTAAACGAGAGTGTACTGATGCGCGATCCTGAGCGCTCAGCATTTGTCCTTAAGGCCCTCCGGGATAAAGGCGTGCATGTGTCGGTCGATCAATTCGGCACCGGCAACTCCAGCTTGAGCAGCATGCAGAAATTACCCGTCAATGCCCTCAAAATCGACCGGTCATTCCTCCGCCAGATTACCACCATTCCCGGTGGAACGGCCGCCGTCGAAGCGTTCATCGACATGGCGCGAGGCCTTCACCTTCGAGTCATTGCTCAGGGCGTTGAAACGGTTGAAGATCTAGAGTTTCTGTGGGCACACGATTGTGACGAAGCTCAGGGGAACTTTTTTGGTCCGCCCGTTCCGCCAGGTCAATTGGCCAAGCTTTTCCGATCCAACTGAGTCTGCGCGACGTGACAGCTGGACAGAAATCGTAGCCGGTGGGACTTAGCCCTCCCGTTCCGATGCGAAGGCAGCGTCGCCGTAAGAACACTTTGCCCCCGTTTCCGTGCTGCTCCGCAGCGATATGCACTGCATGCTCGAGGTGCTCATGTGCAGTTACTAGCGGGACAGAGAGAATGGCGGGGTTCAGCGCGTTGTGATCCGGTACGGTTGAGCGCCTTGAAACGGGGATCCGCCGCTCTCTCTACCACCATTCCACTGAGCGCCCTGCCGCAATTTTTCCGCTGCTGTCAGGCTTGGCCGAACGCAGGAGCAGAAGGGGACATTGCACGAGCTTTATCACCTTTTCTGCAATCGATCCGAAGACCAGCGGATGCCAGCCGGAAATACCGTGCGTGGAGATCACCACCATGTCGATTTGCTCGCGCTCCACCACTTCGATGATGCTTCCGGCGATGTCGTTTCCAACTTCGATACTGGAAGTCGACTTCACTGCCCTGTTCGCAAGAGCTGCATGGCACTTGGCCAGATGTTGCTCCGTAAAGGTTCTGGCTTTTTGAATGAATTCGCCTTCTGGAATCACGTCAGGTAGCGTCGTGGTGGGAAACATCGGAATCACGTTAACGAGATGGAGTTCTGCGTGAAAATGCTTCGCAAGGTCAGCTGCCATTTCCAAAGCGGCCTGGGAAGATGAGCTGAAGTCGATGGGCAACAAAATCCTCGTGGGGATGGAGGGGAAATGATGAATTTTAGACAAAGGAGACTCCTCAGCGAACCGGAGAAACAACTAATTTCCTAAATTGTCCTCTCATCCTAAGAGCAAAGATGTGCTCTTTTGGACACACGCTCTGCGGACCATCTGCTCCCATGGAACCAGTTTCGCCTTGATTGACCGATGCGGTCGTTTCACAAGGACAGTACTGGCGATCGCGTGCAAATGTGACCATCCCTGAAGGCCTCCACTCTGTAACTATCTCTCTGGGTGTAGCTAGAGACGCGACGGTTCGTTGACTACGAATGTCGCGGTTGAGTCGCGCGACGCCGATCAAAGG
>Ga0255356_1000652_pt1 | contig 23381 bp, 25 predicted proteins | sample HBST100metaG_FD_189944 | JGI IMG/M metagenome (GOLD analysis project Ga0255356, IMG submission 189944) | Peat soil microbial communities from Stordalen Mire, Sweden - H.B.S.T100 | ecosystem: Environmental > Terrestrial > Soil > Wetlands > Peat | place: Sweden: Norrbotten County, Stordalen Mire...
GTTGAGGGTGGTGAGCAGGTGGACGCGGGCGCGCTGGGCGGGGGTGAGGTCGAGCGGCGCGATCTGGGCCTCGCTGAGGGGGAAGTCGGGCCGGCTGACGACGATCCACTCGGCCAGCGCGAGCAGGCGGTCGGGAGAACGCCAGCGGCGGAGAGTGAGGAAGCTGTCTGCGCCGGTGAGGATGTAGAGGGATGCGGTGGGAAGCTCGCGGGCGAGCGCGGCGAGGGAGTTTACGGTGTAGTTTGGAGCGCCGCCGGCGCGTGGGGCGTCGAGGGTGGAGACGGCGAAGCGGTTGCCGGTTGCCGGTTGCTGGCTGCTGGTTGCAGGTGGTTCTGGATTGCAGGCGAGGCGGGCCATGGCGAGGCGGTCGGCAAAGCTGGCGATGGCGGGCGCGGCCTTGAGGGGCTGTTGGCCTACGGGAGCAAAGAGGACACGGTCGAGCGCGAAGGCGTCTGCCGCGGCGGAGGCCAGGCCCAGATGGCCGCGATGGATGGGGTCGAATGTGCCACCGAAGAAGGCTACGCGCATTCTGTCATGCTAGAGCATTTTCACGATGGAGGAATGGGGAGTGGCGTGAATGAGCAAGCGATGAGCCGCGAAGAGGGACGGGGCTTCGGTCGCCATAAACACGCCACCCCTTCAGGACAGTGTTCTGAAGGGGTGAGGCGATTCACACTTGCAGCGCCGGATTAGCGCGGGCGGAAGACCAGGCCAGTACCGAAGGTGAGCAGGTAGTTGCTCTGGTTCGCGCCCTGGCCGCCGGTATAATAGCCGGTGGGATAACTGGCCAAGGCACCTGCGTTGAGCTCGAACAAGCGCCAGTCCAGCCTGCGGCTGAGCTGGTGGTCCGCGCCAATGCCGACCTGATAGAGGAAGTTGTTGTTGTATGTGGTGCGTGCCGGGATTCTGGTGTGGCCGATGCCGAAGCCGGCCTGAAGATAGGGAGTCGTCTTCAGGTAGAGGGGCTTCTTGGTGGCTACACGGATGCTGAAGAGGCCATCCTGACGCTCGAACTGGGAGCCGTACTTATTTAGGCGGAAGGTGTCTCCGCGACCATCGATGCCTAGAACGACGGGGCCGGTCTTGAGCTTGCCGAGGTACGGCAGACGGGCAAAGTCATAGTAGATGCCGTAGACGGGCCCAATGAGGATTGGACGGTCCACTTGTCCGCCCGTAGAGGGAACGACATTGACTCCCATCTGGTTGAACTGCTGGCCGTCCACGGTGACATAGACCCCAACTTGTGCGTGGGCAATGGCAGATGCAAGGGCAATGGTGAGAACAAGAGCTATGGATCGCAGTTTCATTGGTGTTCCTTTTGCGAGGAGTTATTAGCGCACCGATGAGCATATAGAAATGGAACGCCAATGTCAGCAATTTTTTATAGCGGGGAGATTTCCGGGCCGGAGGGGAGGCTTCCAGCGGGGCGGCCGGGGGCCTCTGGAGGCGAAAGGCGGGAGGGTTTAGAAGCGGAAGACGAGGCCGGAACTGAAGCTGACCTGGTTGGATGCGGGGATGTAGAGGTTGGCTCCCCCGCCCACGTCCGCGCTGCTAACGGTGGTCAGGGAGCCGTATCCGATCTCGGCCATGCGAAAGTCGATGTGCTTCTGGAGGGTGTAATCGACGCCTCCGTAGAGGGCGTAATCGAACTTGCTGATGTGGATGGAGCTGGATGGGGCCTTGGTGGTTCCCAGGCCGAAGGAGAACTGGGCGTAGGGCTTGAAGGGCCGCGAGAAGGGTTTGGCGGAGACGCGCACGCCCAGCAGGAAGCTGCGAAGCATGGCGTTGTTGGCGTGCAGGTCGCTCTCGCGGACGTCGAAGCCGGCGGCGAGCTTGCCGGACTGAGAGTGCAGGAAGTCGTAGTAGCCGCCGAGGCTATAGCCATAGAAGACCTGGGAGGTGGAGTTCTGGCCGAGGAAGGCGAATGGGCCGGCGTCGGCGTTGGAGTTGCCGACGCGAATGGCGACGGGGTTGAGATAGAGGCCGACGTTACCCTGACTTTGGGCTTGGGCCGCGACGGTCGCGAGAGCGAGTACAGCGACTGCGGCGATGGAGCGAAGCTTCATGGGAAATCCTCAGTAAAATGGTGACGCTGACGCCGCGCCGCTTGCCGGTGTGGCTTAGAAATGCAGCGCACTACCAAGTCTATAGAAAGATTCGACAGGATGAGGAGCGTCGTTGCCGGGAAAGCCGGACCGCGGCGGGCTTATCGGGCGCGGCCTCGGGCGTGTGGAGCTGGCGGCGGGTATGCAGGCTTGTGCTTGAAAGGCCTGCCGGAGACAGGGGTTGACGAGTTTGGTTCGCCAAGGTCGATGGGGGCGGGGCGATGGGCGGCGACCAGCTCGCTGATGGCGTACTTGAGCGGCTCGATGCCCTCGCCGGTGACCGCCGAGATGGCATGGAAGGGGAGCTTGCGGCGCTTGGCGTAGGCGGCGAGCCGCTTGAGCTTGGCGGGATTGGCGACGTCGATCTTGGCGGCGACCAGGATTGTCGGCTTGGCGGCCAGCGCGGGGTCGAAGGTGGCAAGCTCGCTGGTGATGACCTTGAAGTCGGCGACCGGGTCTGGGCGGCCGGTTCCGCTCGCCGCGGCGCTGCCTTCGACCGCGGCGTTGGAGTCGATTACCGCGCTGGAGTCGGAGACATCGACCAGATGGACGAGCACCGAGGTGCGCTCGATGTGCTTCAAAAACTGGATTCCCAGCCCCGCGCCAAGATGCGCGCCTTCGATGAGACCGGGCAGGTCGGCGACGGTGAAGGATTGGGTATGGGGAAATTCGCCGACCTGGACGACGCCGAGGTTTGGCTGGAGCGTGGTGAAGGGATAGTTGGCGATCTTGGGCCGCGCGGAAGAGAGGCGCGAGATCAGCGTGGACTTGCCGACGTTGGGGTAGCCTACGAGACCGGCATCGGCCAGCAGGCGGAGTTCGAGGCGGTAGCTGCGCTCTTCGCCGGCGCGGCCCAACTCGTGCTCGCGCGGGGCCTGGTGGGTGCTGGTTGCGAAGTGCTGGTTGCCGCGTCCGCCGCGTCCGCCGCGCGCGATGACGATGGTCTCGTTGGGGCGGCTGAAGTCGTGGACCAGCTCGCCGGTGGCGTCGTCGTAAAGCAGGGTGCCGAGGGGAACTTCGAGGGTCAGATGCTCGCCCGCCGCGCCGGACATGTTGGAACCGAGGCCGTGGCCTCCGCGCTGGGCCCTGTGCTCGGGGTTGAAGCGGAAGTGGATGAGCGTGTTGTGAGAGAGCGAGGACGACATCAGAACGTCGCCGCCGTGTCCACCGTCGCCGCCCGAGGGACCGCCGCGCGGGACGAATTTTTCGCGCCGGAAGGCCATGCAGCCGTTGCCGCCGTCCCCTGCCTTGACGCGAATTTTGGCTTCATCGATGAACATTATCTACTTCCCAGTGTAGCGGAAGCGGAAGAGGCCTGATTGGCCCGGTGGGCGCGAGGAACGGATGGGATGGATAAGCGGAGGGTATAGGGGGATGGATGCGGCGGGCGATCAGCTTGCGATTGCGATCATCTGAATGCGGTCGAGCGCCGTGATCGCGCTGGCGATGGCCTGCGCCGCTTTGCGGAAGCTGCTGCACGGAGCCAGGGCTTGCGTGGCAGCTTCGTAGTCCCCATGGTTGATAGCGAATGCGATCTGGATCATCGCGCGATGGAACTGCTCGTGGCAGGCGACCAGGTCGCGGTACTCGGGTGTGCCGCGAACGCTCAGGGTTTGTTGCGAAACAAGCCACTTGCCGATGGAACACTCGTTCAGATGCTGAATGGCGCTGGTGGCACGGGGACTGAGCGGTTCACGCATGGTGACCGCCAACTGCAGCGTGATCCTCCAACGCATGTGGTGGGCAATGGCGTCTTTGGCGGTCACGATGGGGACATCCACGAGACTCTTGTTGGTCATTTCAAACCTGGGAACTCAGGATTTGCTTCAGTGTCCCAGATTGGTTTATCGGAGCCACGCGCGGAAAGATGAGCCGGCCGGGAAGCAAAGCAATTTCGCGGACAAAGCAGGCCCGCTGCCGCGCTTTCGAAGTAAGATGGAGTGCATGAAATATGTGATTGCACTTCTGGCAGTGGCGGGCATCGTGGTCAGCTCCATAGCGCTGCACGTCCACTTGATGGACCCCAACGCGGCGCCTCCGTGCGCGGTCAGCGAACACTGGGACTGCGGGGCCGTCGGCCACAGCAGATTCTCGTGGATTCTGCCCAAGACGATGGACGAGATCGACGGCGACGCGCCAACCAGCAGGCTGCACGTTCCGGTGGCGGCACTGGGTATAGCGGGATACGCGGCGATTGCGGTGCTGGCGCTGATGGGACGGACATGGCTGGTCTTCGAACTGGCGCAGGTGGCCTTCTTCTTCGCCGCGTTTCTCAGCTACATCGAGGCCTTCATCCTGGAGAAGTGGTGCATCTACTGCGTCTGGTCGCAGGGGATTATTGCGGCGCTGTTTCTGCTCAGTGCGCTGGCCCTGCTGCTGGAGTGGCGGAAACGGCGCGCGGCCTCAACCGGCGCTGCGGCTGCTGCTGCGCCAGTAGACCCTGCGCTAGTAGAATAGCCCCATGGGAATCAGCCGCGAACAGGCTCTGGAGTGCTTCCAGAGCGACGATCTGATCGGCATTGGCATGGAGGCCGACGCCGTGCGCTGCCGGCTGCATCCCGAGGGCGTGGTCAGCTACGCCATCGAAACTGCGATCGACCTGCGCGAGCAGAATGCGACTGGCGAGGCTTCTATCGAGGAACTCTGCGCGGCGATTGGCGAGACAGTCGAGCGGGGAAGCACTGGCGTGCGTCTGCGCGGCGGGATTGAGATCGAGAAGACCGAAGTCGTGCTGCGTGGCGTTCGGAAGCGCTTTCCCGCGCTGTGGATCGAGGGACCCTCGGCGACGGAGATTGTGGCGCTGGCCGCGGGCTGCGGGCGCGGAGTGCGAGAGACGATTGCGCGCCTCGGCGACGCGGGGCTGGACTCGATTGCCAGCGACGACGCGCAGTCGCAGTGCAGCCCCAGATGTAGCAGCACTGCGGAGTGGATTGCAGTGCATCGCGCGGCGCATGGGCTGGGAATGCGAAGCGTGGCGACGCTGCGATTCGGCGCGGGTGAGACGCTACAGCAGCGCGTCGATCTGCTGTCGGCGGTGCGGCAGTTGCAGGAGGAGACAGACGGCTTTGCGGCGTTCGTCCCCGTGGCTGCCGAGGCCGCATGCGGGCGCGAGCTGGATGCCGTGACCGCCGTCGAGCAGTTGAAGACGCTGGCGATTGCGCGCGTCTTCCTCGACAACATCGAGAATGTGCAGTGGAGCGGCAGGGCGCAAGGGCTGAAGGTGCTGCAGATGGGCCTGCGATTTGGCGCCAACGACGCCGGCTCAGTGACGCCAGAGGCCGTCGCCGCGACGGCGAGCAACAGAGCAAGTGCTGGTGGTGGCCAGAATGCCGCCGCCGTCACGAACCACGCCACGGAGGAAGACATCCGCCGCATCATCCGCGACGCCGGCTTCCAGCCCGCACAGCGCGACACGTCCTACCGCATGATGTTTCTCAATTAGCCGTGTCGATCTATGCCGTCTTCAGGCCGGCGTCGGCGATGGCGGCGGAGATGAGTTCATCGGCGACGCCTTGCTTGCGCAGGCTCTCGGTGATTGCCTGCATTTGCGAGTTGTCGAGGCGCTCCAGATCTCTGCGCAGACCCTGCCCAATGTAGGCACGAATCAGAGGCTGATAGCCCGACAATCCAAGTGCGGGCGCAATCTCCTTAAGGTCTTCGATCACGTCTTCCGGCATGCGGATGCTGATGGTCGTCATGGGGCGGTCTTTCCGCAGGCGGGTCTTCAATCGCTCACGCATACTCTTCATAGTTTTTCCTTTCCGTGGCCGTTGCAGTCCGTGCGGAGATGATGCGGATCGATTCATCCTCGAGTTCGATATGCACAACGAATAACAGGCTCCCGTGGTCGGTTTGGCCGAGGATACCGTCCCGCGCCTCATCCATCGCGCTGGCATCCACGACCCGCACCAAGGGATCGAAAAACACTTCACACGCCTGCTCGAATCGGACGCCGTGCTTGGCGATGTTTGCAGCGGCCTTGTGTACATCCCAGACGAAATCCAGTGAGCCGAACTGGTAGAGCACGTCCATGGATAACGTATATACGTTGTCTATGCGCTCGTCAAGTCTCGTTGTTGGAGTAATCTCAACTTCTCTGAACCTCTGATATTCTGATATTCAGAGGATCGGAAGAATGGCGACGACGACGATCAAGATGGGCAAGCGCGGCACGATTGTGCTGCCGGTGAAGCTGCGCAAGCAGTTTGGGCTAGGGGATGGGTCGCTGCTGGTGACCGAGGCCAAAGATGGCGAGATTCGCATCCGGCCGGCGTTCGTCTATGAGCCGGAGGTATGGTCGCCACAGCGCAAGGCATATCTCACGCTGATCAATGCGATGACGCAGGAGGAGTTCGACGAGGTCTCCGCGCTGCTGCGCGAGGAGGGCATTGATCCCACGGACGCGCCTGGACTCGACCCCAATCACCGGAGCACTCTGCCGACCGACGCTGAGTGGGAAGCGCACCGGAAGCGGCGGCGGGCAGAGCTGCTGAGAGAGAAGCGCATTGCCTGATCTCTTTCCTATCACCGTCTATCTGGATTCGAATGTGCTCTTCTCGGCAAGCTACATTGCGAGCAGCCCTTTTCGGAATCTTTGGCGGATGGCGCAAGTAACGCCTGTGACCTCGCTCTTTGCGATTGGAGAGGTGCTCCGGCATATTGTGCTCTCTGCGCAGCAGCTTCGCTTCGATGAGTTGATTGCGCGGACGGGGATGGTCAGCGACGCCGATCTGGCCTTTGTGCCGTAGAGTGTCCAGATGGTGGAGAAGGACCGTCCCATTCTTGCTGCCGCCATTGCGGCCAGCGTGGACTATCTCATCACTGGCGACAAGAGCCACTTTGGGCACCTCTACGGCACTCGCGTCTCGGGGGTGTATGTCATCGCCCCGGCGGATTTTCTTGACCAGTACGAAGATCGGTTCCCGGATTAGCAGCTTCGCGTAGAATCGTTTCGGACGGAAAACTGTCCGTGGAGTCTCTTTTTGCTCTCATTTCTCAACAATCTACACGCTCTTCCGGCCATGATTCTGGCCTCGAAGGGCTTTGGCCACTATCTGCACACGCACTATGGCGACCACACCTTTCGCGGACTCTACCGCTGGAATGGCTTCGATCTGGCGATCCTGATTCCCTACTTCGTCGTCATGGTGATTCTGGCGTTCTACGGAATCCATCGCTACCAGTTGGTGTGGCTCTACTACCACAACAAGAAGAAGAAATCGGTGTGGGACCAGCCGGGCGGGCACTATGCCGCTGGCGAGCTGCCGTTTGTCACCGTGCAGTTGCCCATCTTCAACGAGCAGTTTGTGATCGACCGGCTGATTGACGCGGTCTGCCGCATCGAGTATCCGCGCGACCGGTTCGAGATCCAGTTGCTGGACGACTCCACCGATGAGACGGTGCAGGTGGCCGAAGAGATTGTTCAGCGCTATGCGCACGGCACCGCGGGCCTGGCGCCGCAGCCCATCGTGCATCTGCATCGGACGAATCGCCATGGATACAAGGCGGGCGCGCTGGACGAGGGACTGAAGGTGGCGCGCGGCGAGCTGGTGGCCATCTTCGACGCCGACTTTGTCCCCGCGCCGGACTGGTTGATGAAGGTCGTCGACCACTTCGCCGAGCCGGGCATCGGCATGGTGCAGACCCGCTGGACGCATCTCAACCGCAACTACAGCTTCATGACCCAGGTGGAGGCGATCCTGCTCGACGGTCATTTTGTGCTGGAGCACGGCGGGCGTTCGCGCTCCGGCGTCTTCTTCAACTTCAACGGAACGGCGGGCGTATGGCGGCGCAAAGCCATCTCCGACGGCGGCGGCTGGCAGCACGACACGCTCACCGAGGACACCGACCTGAGCTATCGCGTGCAGATGGCGGGATGGAAATTTAAATACCTACAGGACGTGGAGTGTCCGGCAGAGCTGCCCATCGAGATGACCGCCTTCAAGACGCAGCAGGCGCGCTGGGCCAAGGGGCTGATCCAGACCGGCAAGAAGATCCTGCCGCGCGTGATGAGGAGCAACGCGCCATTTGAGACCAAGGTCCAGGCGTGGTGCCACCTGACGGCGAACATCAGCTACCCGCTGATGATCGTGCTCTCTGTGCTGCTGATGCCGGCGATGATTATCCGCAGTTGGCAGGGCTACATCCAGATGCTGCTGATCGACCTGCCGCTGTTTATCGCCAGCACGATGTCGGTCTCGACGTTCTATCTGGTCAGCCAGAAGGAACTGTTTCCCAAGACCTGGTACAAGACGTTTCTGTATATCCCGTTCTTGCTGGCGCTCGGCGTGGGGCTGACCATCACCAACACCAAGGCGGTGATGGAGGCGCTCATCGGCTACAAGACGCCGTTCGCGCGTACGCCGAAGTACCGTGTCAAGAAGAAGGGCGAGGCGAGCCAGGCCAAGGTCTACCGCAAGCGGCTGGGCATCGTCCCGTGGATCGAGCTGCTGATCGGGACCTACTTCGCGTGGACCATCTGGTACGCGGTAACGACGGAGAACTACTTCACCATTCCATTTCTGTTTCTCTTCGTGCTGGGCTACTGGTACACCGGACTGCTGAGCCTGTTCCAGGGGCTCTTCGAGCGCGCCAGCAGCGGCTCGCAGGAGATGCACGAGAAGCCGTATCCGATGGGGATATAGAGCTCCTGGAATATCGCCTCGCATGCGACCTTCGCGCTGCTGCTGATATGATTCGTGCATGGGGAGTCTGACCATCGACGGCGTAGGCACGGAGCTGCAGCGGAAGCTGGCAGCCCTCGCGGTCGAGCGCGGCTCCAGCGTGCCGCAGGAAGCTTTGCGCGTTATCGCCGGGGCATTGCAAGTCCCTCCGACGGATGAGGCCAACGGCTCTCCGGCAACGGGGCCGGGATACCCCGGCCTGCGGACAGGGGCGCAGTTTATTGCTGAAATCAGGGCGCTGGTTGAGAAGTATGGGGGATGGGACGACGTCGATTTCCGCCGGATTCGAACGAAAGCAAGAGTTCCAAGATTCAGATGAAGGGTTCCATTGATCGTTCTTGACACGAATGTGTTGTCGGAGGTGGGGAAGCAGGCGCCATCGGCACGCGTGATGGCTTGGCTTGATCGGTGGCAAGACTCGGACATATACATTACGACCATAACCGAGGCCGAGATTCGCTACGGAATCTCCCTCATGCCGGCGGGTAAGAGGCGGACGCAACTCCAGCAATTTGCGGCGGGCGTGCTCGACCGAACCTTCGGTGAGCGGATCCTGCCCTTCGATAGCAACGCGGCGAAGAGGTACGCTTTAATTGCGAGCAGCCAGAAACTGGCGGGCATGACTGTTTCCGTTCCGGACGCGCAGATTGCAGCCATTGCTGCGAGCAGAGGCTTTTCGATTGCAACACGCAACGAGAAACACTTTCTGCACTGCGGCGTCACGGTCGTCAATCCGTGGATCGCGTAGCCCAGCCCTGCCAGTGACGCGTGGATGCCATGCGGCAGACGCAGCGAAGCCCGGCTTGTGAGCCGGGCTTCGTCGTGTTTGCGAGTAAGTGGCAGCCGGCTTAGAAGCGGATGCCGAACTTGACCGGGATGTAGGTGGTGCGGTCGCTGTTCTGGGGATAGTAGTTCCAGCCGCTGTAGGCGTTGAGAGTAGCGGTTGAACTTGCGGACGTGATGCCGTAGCGCTGCTGGTTGAGCAACAATACATACCGCGCTTCGACGTAGAACCTCTCATGGGAGAATTTGGAGAACTTATAGGTGAGGCCAATACCGCCATTGACGCCGCCTGCGTTGCTGGTGTAGTGGTCGATATTCTGGTTCGCCGAGTACTCATAGCAGCCATAGTAGTAGTCGCAATACTCGCCCATCGTGGGAACCGTGAAGTTGGTGACTTTGTGATAGAAACCGCCGCCAACCACGGCGTAGGCGCCAAACGAGCCTTCGGTGGGAAGAGTGAAGGTCGGGTTCAGGGTAAACGACCAGACGTGGTTGTTGCCGTCTAGGTCTGTGATTGGGGTACACGACCCGGTGCAGCCATAGTTATAGAGATATTCCTGGTTTGCGAGCGTCTTGCCCTGCAGGCCGAAGTGGTCGTAGTCGAACTGCAGCAGCAGACCGGCGACCTTGTTGAAGTTGCGTCCGCCGCCGAACTGGAATCCGTAGCTGGGCGTCTCGTACTTATGGGTGTTGCCGGCGGGCGCGGCGAGGCCCACTCCGCCCATGAAGGTGTACTTCTCGGAGCCGTCTTTGTTGGTGTTGCCGCTGGAGTAGTTGGGCCGGCCGTAGCGGCGGCGCGGCGGCGGCTGGGTGGCACCGAGAAGATTGAAGCGGGCTTCGGAATCGGCTGCATCGGCGTCCGTAGAGGACGAGCTGCTGCTGGACGCCGTGCTGAGGTCTGCCGAAGCGGATTCGGATGCCAGCAGAACTGGCGCCTTCACCGCCGATGCGGCGGAGGTGGTCTGCGCAAGCAAGGCTGTTCCCGCCATCAGGAAGCTGAATGCCGCGGCGCGGCACGCAATACCGAAGAGACTACGGTGGATGTTCATATGTTTGATGACTCCCTTTTGAGTGCAAAGTCCTTCGAGTTTTTGAACCCGAATCGCCTGGGTTTGTTGTGCGGCCTTTACGACCGAAACCTGGTCTTCTTGTTGATAGATAAGACGCTCCATTACGTCATTTGGATCACCTTAAAGCGGCAATTGGTTTAGTGGATGTCGAACTGCTCCGGGTGGAGGGCCGGATCGCTCTTGACCAGGATCGTTTTGCCCGCCATCTCTTCCATCTCCAGCAGCCACTTTGCGCCCGATGCCTTGAGTTGTTTGACGACCTCCGGGTGGACGCGCAGCATGATGTCGCCGTGGTCCAGCGTCTTGTGCATCTTGCGCATCTCGATGTAGATGTCGTTGCAGACGGTGATGGGCGACTTGACCATTCCCGTGCCGTCGCAGATGGTGCAGGTGGTGGAGAGCGTGCGTTCCAGCGATTGCTTGACCCGCTTGCGGGTGATGGCGATCAGGCCGAAGTCGTTGAACTGGAGCACCTTGGACGGCGCGCGGTCGCTCTTCAACTCGTCTTCCAGGGCAGCCATGACGCGATTGCGGTTCTTGCGCTCGTCCATGTCGATGAAATCAATGATGATGATGCCGCCCAGGTCGCGCAGGCGAATCTGGCGGACGATCTCCGGGATGGCGTCGAGGTTGGTCTTGACGATGGTGTCTTCCAGGCGCGCCGTCTTGCCGACGTACTTGCCGGTGTTGATGTCGATGGCCACCAGTGCCTCGGTCTGGTTGATGACGATCGACCCGCCGGACTTCAGCCACACCTTGGAGCGCAGCGCCTTGTTGATCTCCTCCGTAATGCCGAACTGCTCGAAGAGCGGCGTGTCCTTCAGGTAGAGCTTGACGCGGCGGATCAGCGACGGCTGGAAGCGCTGTAGGAAGCGCAGGACGCGCTCGTACTCGGTCTCGGTGTCCACCCAGATGGCGGAGAAGTTGTCCGTGACCTGATCGCGCAGGATGCGCTCGATCAGGTTCAGGTCGTGATAGATGAGCGCGGGCGACTTGGAGGATTCAGAGCGCGCCTTAATGTCCGCCCAGAGGTTGAGAAGAAAGCGAAGGTCGCTGCGCAGCTCCTCTTCCGTGGCACCCTCGGCGGCGGTGCGTACGATGAAGCCGCCGGTGGCGTCGCCCTTCTCGCTGAGCAGAATCTCCTTCAGGCGGCGACGTTCGCCGTCCGACTCGATCTTGCGCGATACGCCGGTGTGGTTCACCGTGGGCATGAAGACCAGGAAGCGTCCGGGAAGCGCGATGTGGCTGGTGATGCGCGCTCCCTTCTTGGCGATGGGCTCCTTGGCAATCTGCACCAGAATCTCCTGTCCGGGTTTGAGCAGATCGCTGATGGCGGGCAGGTCGGTGGTTTGCATGGAGTGGCGGCCATGGCCGCCGCCGTTGTGTCCGAAGCGGCCGGAGCGTTCGCCGGAACCGCCGGTGTTGCGGGGACGGTCGGAACGGTCTCCACGGTCGCTGCGTCCACGCCGGCCATCGCGCCGGCCATCGCGGCGTCCTGGGCGGCGTTCGGAATCGCGTCCGCGCTGCTGACGGGAACTGTCGGCAGCACCCGTCTGCTCCCCGCTGCGGTCCGCCTCTCCCGGCTGGCCGAACTGCTGCTCGAAGAACTCAGTATCGGCGGCGTTGCCGGTGCGGGCTGCCTGCTCGTCGAGCTCGTCCGTCGGCTCTGAGTCTTCGCTGTCTTCCTGGTCCTGACCTTCCTCGTCGTCTTGCTCTTCCTCGTCCTCTTCTTCGAGATCTTCCTCGTCGAGGTCGTCTTCTTCGAAGTCGTCTTCCTCGATCTCATCCTCTTCATCCACCTGGGGCGAGGTGTGTGTGAGTTGGTCGATGGACATCTCGCGCAGTATGGTGCCGAGATCGGCCGCGCCCTCCACCGTCTCTTCGTCGAGGTCGTCGATCTCCTCGATGGAGCTGGCGTGGATGCTCGGGGCCGGGGAATCCTCCACGTCGAGGACCTCTTCGGCGAGCTGGCCGGGGCCAGGTGCGAAGCCGGCCTCGCCTTGCGGGAGGGACTCAGCGCCGGGCTGGACTTCGTCCGGCAGAACTTCAACTGGCTCGGAGTGCATATCGCCTGCGGGAGTGATGGAGGTGATGTCGTGGGCAACGGCTACGGTCGGCTCGGCGGCGACTTCGGCTGGCGATTCCAGCACTGGTTCGAGGTCTGGCGCGCTCTGGCGAAACTCGCTGGGCGGCACGGGATCGACGCGGTAGGAGGCCGAGGCATCCTCTGGCTCGTACTCCACTTCAACCTGCGGGGCGGGCGTCGGCGCGGCAGCCACAGCCGCATCCGGCGCGGCGACAGCTACCGGCTCCGCAACGACCGGCAAAGCGGCTTCGGGCGCTTCGTGGACTTCGGCGGATTGAGTTTCTGCGACGTTGGACCGCTCGAACTGCTGGATGGGTTCTGCGGCGGGAGCGGAAGGCGTGAAGTCTTGCTGGGAGACGGCAGCGGCAGCAGCGGGAGCGTCATTGCGGAGGTCGGCACGGTTGTTTCGCCGGCTTTCGCCGCGGTCAGGGCGGTCGTTGCGGTCGGGGTGGCCATCGCGTCTCGGCTCCCGCTCAAAGTTGCGCGAAGGCCGGTTGCGTCCCTCACGCGAGTCGGAATGCGAGTCGTGGCGTGAGCCGGAATGCGAGTCTGGCCGCGAGTTGGCCGGACTGCGCCGCGAGAGCGTCTCGCCCGGCAGGGTTGCGCCACCGTCCCAGCCCGCTGCAAGGGTGTAGAGGTTGGCCGGCGGAGCCAGCGTACCCGAGCTCGATTCCGCGGGCTTGGGCGCGGCCTGCTCTTCGCCGCCCTTGCGGTACTTGGAGAGCGATTCGCCGGGCAGAATGATGGGCTCGGCGCCTGCCTCGATCTCGTCGGGATAGGCATTGGCGATGGGGCCGGTGCCGCTGGCCTCGTCGCTGTCCACGCCGTAGAGGTTGCGCGAGGGTTCGAATCCGCGGGGAACGCGCTGCGACCGCTGGTCCTGTCGTTGGCCATCGCGTCGCTGTCCGTCGCGGCTGCGTCCGCTGTCGCGTCGTCCGCGGTCGCCGGAGCGATCGCCGCGTGGGCTATTGTCTCGTGAGCTGTCCTGGCTGCGGTCGGTAGAAGATGTGGATGGCTGGCTGGCTTCGCCCTCGATCTCATGGATGGAATCGCGCTCGTACGATAAGTTGTCGTCGTCGTAGCCCGGCACTTCGGAGTAGCCCTGAGTTGCGGGGTAGGCCGGTGCATCGGAGTTCTCCTGCGTCGAGTCGCCCGCCTGACCTGGCTGATCGCCTGGCTGGCCAGAGGCGCCGCGCCCGCGACGGCGGCCGCGACGGCCGCGCCAGCGGCGGCTTCCATCGGCGCCGGGAGCGCCTTCGCCAATCTCGGAGCCTTCGTTGAACTCTGTGGGGGCCGCACTGTCTGCGTCGGCGCCTCCAGCGTCGCCGCGCGGAGCCTCGCCGCGCCCGCCGTCCTGCTGCTGCGCTGCTGCGTCAGAGCCTCCCTGACGGTCAACATTGCGATTCTGGTTGCGATCGCGGTCGCGTCCGCCGCGCCGTCCTCTGCCGCCACGCTCGCTGCGTCCGCCGGCGTCGCCGCGTCCACCCGCATCGGTCGCCTGCTCGCCGTTGGTCAGGCGTGGCGCGCGCGCTGCGCGGTCTCCGGTTGGGGTGGTGTCAAACTCCTCCGAGTCCGGCGCTTCTTCCATGAAATCCGTGATGTATAGGAATGCATCGCGTTCCAGACCAATCTCCACAAAGCTCGACTGCATGCCCGGCAGAACGCGCGTCACGCGTCCGTTGTAGATCGATCCGGCGAGCGTGTACTCGTTCTCGCGCTCGTAATAGATTTCGGTGAGGGCTTCGTCTTCGACGATGGCCAGACGCGTCTCGTGAGGCGTGCTGGAGATATAGATTTCTTTCGACATGTTCCTGCTCTTTCTGCCCGCTCCGGTTTTGAGAACCGGAGGTACGGGCTACAGACGCAGGCGAGAGGATCGGAGGAGCCCTAGCTTGCTGCTAGTCGCTGCAGCCCGAGGGTGCGGACAGGCGTGTGGGAGCTGAAAGCGGTGTGGACCGATGGCTGCGGACGGGGGCCATGGCCCACCCCAGACTGCGTCCAGATTGCACCGGCAATGGCTGCATTCCGGTTGATACCAAAAACGATCGGCGACACTTGGGACGCTTCGAGCAAAACCTGACATGCGGAGTTTGTGACCGAATCAACCTCAGATCCAACTTGAGGCGGGGCCGTTCGCCATCCGGATGCAATCATTCCCTTCAAACCTGTCCGGCCAACGGACTTGATCCCTGCCTGGCCGGCTTCTTCTAAGATAAAAAATCGAAAATCTTCAAAATTCGTGCGCCGCATGCCCGGCGCCTGGCGCCAACGGGAGCGGGGAACTGCGCCGGCCTGGGTAAAACAGCCGGTTATATATCCAGTATGCACCAAAATCGCCGCCAGCGTGTTCCCCGCCTCAGACTCGTCACTGGTGATCCTCTCGATCGGGTCGGAAATCCTGGATTGCGCAGCACTTGCTCAGGCGGCCTTGACCCGCTCGACGGCGAGGCGCAGTCCCATCGCCTTGAGAATTGCCGCCAGGCTGTTGAGCGCGGGGTTTCCCCCCTCGGACAGGGTGCGATAGAGCTGAGTCGGGTTCAGATTGGCCTTCTCAGCCACGCTCTGTACTCCGCCAAAGGCCTTGGTCATCTGACGCAGCGCGATCAGCAGCTCTCCCTGTTCGCCGTCCTCCAGAATGCTGTTCAGCAACTCCAGCGCGTACGCGGGGTCTTTCTGGAACAGCTCGGCCATCGCCTCATCGTGTGCTCTATCTCTCATCGCTAAACCCTTTATTGTCATATTTTCGTTTATAAACGAATCCATTGCAAGCGATTGCAAAGATCGAGAGCGGAAGAAAGAGTTCCCGTATAAATACAAATAGACGTATATTGATATAATGGATGAAGAGCTGAAGGTCGTCCGTTGGGTCGGATCGTCGCAGAAGGATTTGCAGTCCTTTCCGCCGGAGGTGCGGCGCGATGTCGGCCACGCTCTATATGCGGCGCAGAAGGGCGAAACCGATCCCGCAGCAAAGCCGTTGAAGGGCTTTGGCGGGCACTCTGTGATGGAGATCGTCGCACCATTCGACGGCAACACCTGGCGGGCGGTCTACACCGTTCGTTTTCGCGACACGGTCTATGTGCTGCACGCCTTCCAGAAGAAATCGAAGTCGGGGATTGCCACCTCGAAGGCTGAGATCGACCTGATTCGCCAGCGGCTGGCCGCAGCCGTTCGCCACTACAAGGAAAGGTTGAGTTGACCATGAAGACCACGCGCAAAGCACCCATGGCTGATTACGTCACTGAAGGCAGCGGCAACGTCTTTGCCGATCTTGGCCTGCCGAACGCAGATCAAGAGCTGACGAAGGCGCGATTGACGCTGCAAATTGCACTCATCATCAAGAACCGCGGACTTACCCAGGCAGAGGCCGCGAAGATTCTGGGGATTCAGCAACCTCACGTCTCAGCCCTGACTCGCAATCGAGCGGGCAACTTCTCCATCGGTAGGCTGATTGATTTTCTGACGGCCCTCGGCCAGGACGTTGAGATCACCGTGACGCCTACGCCCAAAGTTCACGGCTCCATGTCCATCGTCTTTGCCTGAACGAGAGTGCATTGCCAAGTTCGTCCGCACATTAGTTCACGAACCGCCTCATGCGGATGTTCATCACGATCCCCAACGCCAGAAACGTGAACAGGATCGACGATCCGCCGTAGCTCATCAGCGGCAGCGGGATGCCGGTGACCGGCATCAGGCCGACCACCATGCCGATGTTCACCACAATCTGGAAGAGCAGCACGGCCGCCACCCCCATGACGATGAAGGTGGCGGGAACGTCGGAGGCCTGCTGCGCATTCTCAATCAGCCGCATCAGGATCAGGAAGTAGAGCAGCAGAATGCCCATGCCGCCGACGAACCCGTGCTCCTCGCAGAAGGCGGCGAAGATGAAGTCGGTGTACGGAATGGGGAGGAAGTCGCCCTGCGTCTGCGTTCCCTTGTTGGTGCCCATGCCCAACAGTCCGCCCGCGCCCACCGCGATCTTCGACTGCAGGATCTGGTATCCGGCGCCGCGCGGGTCACTGCCGGGATCGACGAAGCTGGTCAGGCGCGCCATCTGGTACGGCTTCAGGCGTTTGCCGCTCATCCATGCGCCGCCGATCAGAAGGGAAAATCCAAGAAAGAGGACCATCACCTGCCTGAACCGAATTCCGCCCAGAAACAGCCCCACCACCAGGACTGGGAAGTAGGTGAGCGCTGTCCCCAGGTCCGGCTGGATCAACACCATCGCCATGGGCACGCAGACCAGCGCGAAGGCCTTGCCGATATCGAGCCAGTTCAGTTCGCGCCCAGCGAGGCCCCAGAAATACCGGGCCATGGCGAGGATCAGGATCAGCTTCACCCACTCCGACGGCTGAAAATGAATGCCGCCGCCGAGATTGATCCAGCGCTTGCCCCCCATCACGGTTGTGCCGACCAGCTTTACGGCCACCAGCGACAGAAGTCCGAGGCCGTACGCCCAGGGTGCAATGTCCACCAGCCTGTGGTAGTCGATCCGCGAGATGAGAAACATCAGTCCGATGCCGACCAGCAGAAAGGCGAATTGCTTGTGGTCGAAGTCGTGAAACCTGGTGTGCAACGTCGCCGACCGGATCTCCAGCACGCTGAGCGCGGAGACCAGCAGCACCAGGCAGAAGAGCATCCAGTCAAAGTCGCGGGATGAGGAAAAGCTGCGCATGGGTTCAAACTCTATTCTATGGGGTGGATCGTCTTTGGGGGCTGGATCGTCAAGGCCGGTTGCCCGCTGGCGCGTTCGCGGCTCCAGGGTGTACCGCTGGAGTGGCCGATGCGGTCGGCACGCCGTCTGGATTCGGCGCTGGATTCGCTGCCGGTTTGGGCGCTTCCGCCACGCGCAGTAGGTTGCCTTCCTTCTTGCGCTGCTTGGTCACGAATGCGTTGATGACCTGCGCGGCGAGGGGAGCGGCGGCTTCGGCTCCCCAACCTCCATGCTCGCACAGCACAGCAACGACGATATCGGGGTTGCGCCGCGGCGCCATGCCCACAAACCAGGCGTTGGCGCGTTCGTTTCCAGCACCCAGACTCTTCGCGCCGGCGCTGTGGCTGACGACTTGCGCGGTGCCGGTCTTGCCGGTGAAGTCGATGCCTTCCAGATGCACGGCGGCGCCTGTTCCGCCAGGACCCATCGTCGCAGCCATGGCGTCGGTGATGGTCTCCCAGTTCTCCGGCGTGATGGGAACGACGCGGTCGCCACTGCCGGGAAAGGTGGCTTGGATCGCCGATGCCATATCCGGCGGCAGCTCGTCTGGGAAGACCACGTGCGGCCGCTTCAGCACGCCGCCGGATGCGATGCCGCCCAGCGCCCGCGCAAGCTGGATCGGCGTCACCTGCACCGCGCCCTGCCCGATCCCCACCGAGATCGTCTCGCCGGCGTACCACTTATCGTGCTGTATCTTCGTCTTCCATGCGGTCGAAGGCATCGTGCCGCTAGCCTCGTCCGGCAGGTCGATGCCGGTCTTCTGCGAGAGGCCGACCTCGGTCGCATATTTGGCAATCGTATCGATGCCGAGCTTGTTTGCCAGAGTGTAGTAGAACGTGTCGCACGACCACGGAATGGCATGGTCAATGTCCACCATGCCGTGGTGCCTGTCGCAGGCGAAGAAGTGTCCGTAGAACGTCGCGCCGCCGTTGCACATCACGCGCATCGACTGCGCGACGCCCTCCTCCAGCCCCGCCAGAGACATGATTATCTTGAAGGTCGAGCCCGGCGCAAGCTGCGCCTGGATGGTCTTGTTCATCATCGGGTGGTCGGGGTTGTTGACGATCTGCGACCAGTAGTCCTTGGTCAGGCGCACGGAGAACTGGTTGGGATCGTAGGTGGGGCGCGAGACCATCGCGAGAATCTCGCCGGTATGCGGGTCCATCGCCACCAGCGCGCCGTTATGGCCCTCCATGGCCAGCTCGGCCGCGCGCTGCACGTCCAGGTCGATGGTGAGCCGCAGGTCCTTGCCGGGGACCGCAACCTGCTGGCCGAGCGGCTTGACCTCCCTGCCATGGCTGTCGACAATCACGTCGCGTGATCCGTCTTTTCCACGCAGCAGTTCGTCGTAGGTCTCCTCCACGCCACTCTTGCCCACCACGTCTCCCGGCTCATAGAAGTCGTACTTCGTGCTGTTCAGGTCCTCTGTCGACAGCTCGCCCACATAGCCGATCAGGTGCGCGGCGAAGCCGTCGCGAGGGTACAGGCGGCGCTGGTCGTCGAATGTCTCAAGTTCGGGAAGCTCGTTGCGATGGGCCTCGATGAAGGCCTGCTCATCCGGCGTGATGTCCTGCTTCAGCGGGATTGGCTGGTACTTTGGCGAGCTGGCGTAGCGGTGCAACGTGGCCTCGATCGCATCGACCGGCAGATCGAGACCGCGCGCGATCAGGGGAATGTCGGCTGTCAGGTCCTTGGCCTGTTCGCGCAGCAGAAAGCAGGAGACCGATGGGTAGTTGTCCACCAGGATGCGGCCCTCGCGGTCGAAGATCCTGCCGCGCGGTGCATGCACCGGTTCCTTGCGCACGCGGTTGGCCTCGGCCAGCAGCCGGTAGCTGTCCGCGCCCAGGATCTGCAATCGCCACATCCCCGCGGCCAACACCGCAAGCACCAGCACCACGATGTACTGCGTCGCGTGCAGCTTGCCCGCCGAAACCTTCTCGTCGCGGTCCGTGTACCGTTCGGTCTGGGGAATTAGCTCCATGCTGACGAGTCCTGCTTGCCTCAGTTTACGTTGTTCTGCCACCAGCTTGATTGTTTTCCCCCGGAGCCGGGTGCCGGGTGCCCCATCTTCGCGACGGCTTTATCGTCGCTAAGGTGGGGTTTGGGGGAACCCTTACTCCTGGTGCCTGGTGCGGTCCAGCAGGAAGAAGACCGGCAGCGCCACTGCGGTGTTGGCCGCGGCGCGCAGCAGTTCGTGCAGCCACATCAGGTGGAAGGCGCGAATGCCCAGCAGGCGCCGCTCGATCAGGTACAGAAGAACGCTCTGCAGCAGCGAAAAGCCGAAGGTCAGCAGGGTGCGCGTGGCTGTGTTGTCCACGTCGATCCGGCTTCCCAGGCTCGCTCCCGCGTACCCGATCACAGACTTCGCCATGCCGTTGACGCCGATCGGCTGGCCGGTCAGCACATCCTGCAGCAGCCCGATGCAGGCCCCCGTCGCCGTCCCCGCGATGGGGCTGCGCCGGCTGATGGCGAAGAACAGCGTCACGATGAACGGCAGATCGAGGATCGCCAGCCCATGAAACACGCGCGGCAGAAGCACCTGCAGCAACACTGCGCCCAGCGGCGCCAGCACCGTCACGGAAAGCGAGAAGCTCTGCTGTTCGACCTCGCGGCGCGACATGTAGCTGCGTGTGACCATCATTTCGTCGCCCCAGGCTGCGGCTTTGCTTGCGGCGGTCGAGCCTGCGTGCTGCTCGGCGCGCTCTGGATGCTCTCGGCGGAACTCGCCGCGCCGGGCGTCATCGCAGAGGCGGGCGGCGTCGATCCGCTGCTGAACCGGTCCGGATGCAGCACTGGCAGCGGGTGCGAAGTCACCGGCGAAGCGTTGGCTGCGGGCGGTGCTCCACTCGCGGCAGCCGGATTCGCGTCATCGTGAATGCCGGGCAGTTGCTGGGCGCTCAGGTCGGCCGCGTGTTGCGCTTCGGCGGCCGCCATGTCCTGCTGCGCCGCCTGCGACAGGTCCGATTGCGTTCCCGTAATCACCAGCACCTCTGCGACGCGGTCCAGATCGACCGCAGGATGCACCCGGATCGCGCTATACGGCTGGTGGTCCGGGTCGGGCGCGATGCTCTCCACCACGCCCACCGGCAGTCCCCGCGGATACACCTGGTCGCCGCCTGAGGTCAGCACCTGCTCGCCCGGCTGGATGCGCGAGTCCGCCGTCAGGTTGACGATCTGCACCCGTCCGGTGAGTGTGCCGCGCAGGATCGCGCGAATCCGTGTGCTGGCCAGCACCACCCCCGCGCCCGAGCTCTGGTCGTTGATCTCCAGCACCTCCGAGGTTGTTGGGAAGACGTCCCGCAGCTTGCCCACGATCCCGTCCTGCGTGATGACCGCCATGTCCGGCCGCAGCCCGTCGCGCGATCCCTTGTCGATGGTGAGCACGCGTGACTGCTCACTTCCGCTGGCGCCGATCACCTGCGCCGCCACGGTCGAGCCAACGTAGCTCTCCCTGAATCCCAGCATCGCCTGCAACCGCCGTCCCTCGAGCGCGTCCTCGGCCATCGCAGCCTCATCGATGCGCACCCGAGCCAACTGCTGCTGCAGGTCTTTATTCTGCTGGCGCACATGGCGCAGGTCGATGTACTCCGACCACGCGTGGCCCGCGCCGCTGCCGAGGGCGTGCGTCACCCGTTCCACCGGCGTCACCGAGGTCATCGCCCACATGCGGATCAGCCGCACGCTGGGCCCGTCCGGCTTGGCCGCGTCCACCGGGCTGCGCACCTGCACCGCCAGCGCAATCGCCTGCGCCAGCAACACCGCGATCAGAAACAGCGCGTTCTTGTACTCCGTCAGAAAATCCATCGGCCTAAAGAAACATTAGACCAGAATCGAGATCGGGAGCACTCAGGTTTATGCTGAATCCTCAATATGCGGGTCACACGCCCCTTTTTCATACATGCCGCCATGTGCGCTGCGCACTTCAAAGTGCCTTATTGCTAAAAAAGCCTCCAAAATAGGTTCGACATACTCTAAAGGTAAGCATGAACTTGGAGGAGCAGCTATGAACCAGATTCTGATTGTCGAAACGAGCCCGCGCGGAGCCGAATCGGCAAGCCGCAAATTGACCCGTAAGCTGAGAGAACGGCTTGAAGTTCAGTACCCGGAGGCGAAGATCGTCGTCCGCGACCTGGCAAAGGACAAACTTCCCCACCTGGATCAATCTGCCCTGAAAGCAATTTTCACAAAAGACCCCGTGGAGGCAGAATCGCTGAAGGAAGCGTTGCATCTATCGGACAAACTTACGGATGAGCTCCTGTCGTCGGATCTATTAGTGATTGCCAGCCCCATGTGGAATTTCGGCATCCCCTCTTCTCTGAAGGCGTGGATTGACCATGTCGTGCGCGCTGGCAAGACCTTCAACTACGCAGGCGCCGGGGTTGAGGGGCTTGCGAAAGGCAAGAAGGCGGTCCTGGTGCTTGCATCCGGCGGCGTCTTTAGTGAGGGCCCTTGGAAGCCGTATGATACGGCCGAGCCGTATCTCCGTCAGATCCTGGCCTTCATTGGAATCGACCAGGTACAAACCGTAAGGGCAGAGGGCACGAACATACCGTCGCTTGCGGCCTATGCTGTACCCAATGGCGAAAAGGCCGTTGAAGCACTCGCGATCTGAAGGAGAAAACAATGCTCGGTTTCATGATTCTGACGGTCAGCAATATCGAGCGTTCACTGGCGTTCTACGAGGCGGCCTTGAAGCCTCTGAACATCGAATTCTTCCTGCCCTACAAGGGCAAAGGCGGTCATCCTGACCAGTGGGGATTTGGCGATGGAAAGCAAGCCTTCTTTTGGCTCCAGCAAGGAAAGCCGGACCCAGCCTCAATTCATTGGGGCTTCATGGCAGAAAGCAATGGCAAGGTCGATGAGTTCTACGCGGCTGCGATAGCCGCCGGCGCCAAAGACAATATCTCACCGCGTGCGCGACTCGAATACTATCCGGGATACTACGCCGCCGATGTGTTTGACCCGGACGGATACTCGTTCGAGGTCGTCCATAAGAGCTAAGGCCGGAGCCTGACATCAGGCGGGTGGGTGGCTGGCACATTCATCCACTCCTGAACCAACCAAAGACACCGTGCCCCATTCATCGCGCTCTTGTCTCATGCGATCGGGGTCCCCGGCGAGTGGTCTTTGCTCGCTGGGGTGAGGATGAGTGGGTCAATCGTCAATCCCTCCCGGCCCCGAAGTTTTTTCCCTCGAATTTCCCAGCAAATCCGTGTGTCAAGCCCCCCGACCCAACAAAATCGCCTCAACCAACAGAAAACAGAAGAGAAAAAGCTTCCCCGCAAGTGGCATAGTAGTTATGTTCCAAGTCGTATAATTAAAACAGTAGCAAACAAACAGACCCGGCCAATCAGCCGGGCCTTCGCATTTAACGCACCAATATCGCTGCAAGTCGCCGCGAATGACCACTTTGGAGGTAACAACAATAGAATGACGATTCTACCGGCCACAACCCGCAAAAGCCCAATTTTTCAACCATAACCCGAATGTTTAGTTCAACGCGCTGGGTCTAATCCCACCGTCTTCAGGCGGTCAGCTTTAGCAAGCTCCTAAGATGTTGTGAGGGGCAGGCTGAAATGGGGAGTATGGGACAAGCGTGCCCGCGATGTGATTCGGCAGATATGCCGGGCTCGGGAGGTGAGGATCGTGCGCGGGGCGGTGTCGCCGGATCACATCCATCTGCTGGTGTCGGTACCGCCGTTGTTGTCGGCAGCGAAGTTGGTGCAGTACGTGAAAGGGAAGTCAAGCCGAGAGTTGCAGCAGGATTTTCCTCATTTGCGCAAGAGATACTTCTATGAAGAAAGGCGCATCTGTCCAGCGGTATTTGCGAACAGATTGCGTACAGACTTCTATTCGTGCTCGTGGCACACAGGGGGGGTACGAATCCCGGTCGCTCCATCTGAGGATGTCCTGCGGAGAAGATCTCTCGCGGGACAGAGG
>Ga0255356_1000655_pt1 | contig 23351 bp, 16 predicted proteins | sample HBST100metaG_FD_189944 | JGI IMG/M metagenome (GOLD analysis project Ga0255356, IMG submission 189944) | Peat soil microbial communities from Stordalen Mire, Sweden - H.B.S.T100 | ecosystem: Environmental > Terrestrial > Soil > Wetlands > Peat | place: Sweden: Norrbotten County, Stordalen Mire...
TAGAGATTATATACATTAAGCAGCTATAGAGCTGGTTTTCATTGACAATTTATAGTTGATAAGAGCACATGCGATTTGCATTACAAGATCATCAATGGCGAACTTATGACAACGAAGGCAATCTTTTACAATGCGATAGACTTTAACCCGGCCAATAGCATGTTCAACATACACACGTTTTGATGAGATTTTTTGGTTTGTTTTCTTTTGCTCATCGGTAAGTTCTTTGCCTTTTGGTTTTTTGAATGGCATTTTAATGATAACCCCTTGTGGATTATGACCCACAAAACCGGTGTCTTGCCAAAGGTTGATTCCAAAAGGAAGAGATAATGGTTGAGAGTCACAAATTTTCTTATCATGTACGCTACCGTTATAGGTTTGGCTAAGGAATAGTATTTTGCCGTTCATATCTGTCAAGACGTTATTTTTGATGCAGTGTCTTTTTTTTTACCACTGAATTGTTCTTCTTGCAACTCATAATCGCAGGAACGTTGTATCGGACGTTCAGTACCATCAAGTAATACATCAGAGAGGCTTTTTACAGTTTGACTTAAGCGCATTGCATTTCGTTCCGGAATCATTTGCAATTCTTTTAAGGTCTTGTGCAATAGCCTTAAAAGAAGATGAATCATTTTGTTTGCCTGTGGCTGTGTAATACCAAAATAAGCTGCATGTTGCTCCTGCAATGGATTAGTTTTGCAAAAGAGTAAGACAAAAAAGAGTTTTGTCTCTATCCTTGGTAAAATACTGCACACTCGTGTGTAACATATCCTTTGACGCAGTTTGCCATCTAACGTATAATGGGAGTTATATTCTTCCCATTGTGCAGAAAAATAGGGTAACAAGGCATCAAATTCTTCAATGGTCATTCCCGTCAGAGATAGCCATTGCGTCGGTCGTTTTCTAATTTTATTGTAGTCCATATATCCTTAACGGATGTCTATGAAATTTAGTATTTAAAAATCAGATATTTAATCAACTAATTTATATAATCTCTATTATTCATAACGGTTTTGATTCTTAAGATTGTTATGCAAAAATATGAAATAACTTCTTTATTTCTATTCATTCCTTTTCATTTATGATTATTTAATTTCTGTTATAACAAAAACTTGTTAAACGAGTAAAAAATAGTCGTGTTTGAGCCAAGTCTAATTTAAAAATTTGATGGTTTCTTATTCATATAATGCAGTATTATAGTCTCTTGTGACTTGATTTAGTAAATGTAAATTAAAATGTTTTGTGTAAAATAAAAACTACTAAACAAGCATTTTATGTGCGAAATATGTCATTTATAAGGCTGTATTTTTATCTGTTGAGTCAAAAAAGTGGTTTTTAAGACAATTTTTTTCATGTAAAAGTGGTTTATCTTGTAAAATCAATATTATTATGTAGTGTTTAGTATCATATGATATATTGACATAACTCATGATGCCTCTGTGTTGTTCTTTCAATGCTCCATTTTTGTCGGGCTATGTTGAGTGATTTTATTTGTTTTGCTATCATATCATCTTCATATTACTTTGATGCCATTCTTTTTGTTAGTAACTAGTTGCGGCATGATGTCCACTGTTGCCCGGGCGGTTTTGAAAACCAGGACTAAAACCAGGAATAGACAAACATACATATCACATTTCCTTATTTACACGCATTTACGGACAGTCTCAACCTAAAAGAATTGCTGAAAAAAATAGTATCGCCCCGATTAAATTTACTATCGCCCCGATTTAATATTCAATCGAACCGATTGTATTTACTATCGCCCCGATTCAATATCCGACAGACCCGATTGTAATTACTTTTGACCCGATTCAATATTCGATAGACCTGATTGTATTTACTTTCGACCCAATACAAAATTATTTTGTCCGTATTGCAACTTAGACAGCTTGTCTATATTTTATAGTGCGTTCGTTCATAGTTTATTAATTCAAAAAATTATTTTTATGAGAAAATCAAAAGCGTTTTTGGATTGCATCCAATTCACGATTTCGGAAAAAATTCCGTGCCGAAGAAAATATATAGAGAATAGTTGGAAATGAAAAATATTATTGTGACCTTTGGAGACGAATTGGATGAGAGAGAGGCGATTTGATATAGATAAAAGGAGACCAGTTACCATAAAAAACGGGGTGGAAATCGAAAAACCTTACGAGTAGGTAAAATTAAAGAGCAAGAAAATGATCGATTTAGTTCTAATAACGACAAGTACTTCTCTGGAGGGATACAAAGTGACAAAACAACTGGGTTTAGTGCGTGGCATTACTGTTCGCTCCAGAAGCATATTTGGCAATATAGCCGGTGGATTTATGTCCATATTTGGTGGGAAAAGTGCAATCTATACTGAGCTGTGCGAGAAAGCAAGAGAAGAAGCATTGGAATTAATGATTCAACACGGTAAAGAATTGGGTTGTAACGCAATTATCAATATACGATATGATGCAAATGACATTATGAATGGATTGACAGAGGTTCTTGCATACGGAACTGCGGTAGTAGTCAATAAAACGGAATGAATTTTGAAAAGAGAAGCCGGATGTTAAGGTAGTGTAGGTATTACCGTGAATATTCATGTTACATAAAGAATTTTTTGTCAATTCGATAAAGCTAAGGGACAAAATCATAAAAACCAAACTCATTATTATGAAACGAGCATTAAATCGAGGTTAAGTCCAAGATCATAACTATTTGCGAGTTCATTTTCTTCAATATAAAAAAATAATTGTATGAAACAGTATTTTGCTATTCTATTATTATTTGTCGTTCATTACTCATTTGCTCAAAACGGGCAAATAACGTTGAAACATGCGGGTGCAGCCGCATCTGAATCAAAGGTATTTGTTTACGAACCTCCTAAAGGAATCAACATTTCCGACAACAGTCTGGCAGATGTGCTTTACGGTAAATACATTCATAAATCATTGCCTCTAAAGAAAACAGAAAATCTCTATGAATTCAGCATAAAAATACCGGACTCCATACCTGTTGTCATCATGAGAATTGTCAATTCGAAAAGAAAGGCCATTGATAATCATTTCAACAAAGGATATGTTGTGTTGCTCAAAAATGCGAACCAACAGGAAATTGAAAAAGCCGAACTGTCACAATTAGAGCTATCCGATGCCGCCAATGTTTTTCTTCAACTTTCCATTTCGCCGGAAGATATATTGAACATGTTTGACGCATTGTATAAACAAAATCCGTCACTCAAAGAAGATGATAGTTATTTCAGATACCTGTCGACAAAATATCAGAATGCAAAAGAAAAAACCACTTCCGAATTGATTGCATATGCCAAAAAAGAGGAAGCAACAGGTATTGAATCGAAGATGTTGATCGCCTATAGAATTTATACTACTTTGAAACTAAGCGAAGAACAATCGCAGGTAAAACAACTGGCACTCAAGAAATATCCGACCGGAGAATTTGCGAAAATGGCATTTTGGAATGAATTCTACAATAAAAGGAACCTGACAGAGGATTCTATTAAAAAGTCGATGGAGCAGTATATTCAAACCTTTAAACATTGTTCTGAAGAAACAAACGAACGATTCTATTATCAATTATTGTCGATATATCTGATGAATAAGGACACTGTTAAGTTAGCCATTTATGAAAAGTTGTTCAGTGATAAAATGATCGTGGCCAATATCTATAACAATTATGCATGGCTGTTATCAGGTGAGGATTTGACATCTTCCTGTAAGGATCTTGATTTTGCAGAAACCTTATCTCAAAAATCAATAGATATTGTCAGGGAAAGAATGCATCACATGTTGGAAAATGATGATGCCTATTCTCTTCAGGCAGATTATAACACTTTTACTGATACGTATGCCTTAATTGCCTACAAGCAGAAAAAATATGATCTGGCATTTCAATATCAGGATGCTATTGCAAAAATAGACGGAATGCTTGATGTGCATAGTAAAGAAAGATATGCAGCATATGCGGAAAAGGTAAAGGGGCCGGAGTTTGCAAGAGTTTACATAGAGAAACAATTGGCAGATAGCCTTGACTCGCCAATATTGCTCCATCAATTGCAACAAATTTACACACAATTGCACCTTCCTGAAAACAAGTTGCAGGCGATTGAGCAAAAGGCAAGAATGATCAAAGCAAAAAGGGGCGAAGAACAAATCCTGAAAACTTTTGGGAGCAACAAAGCCATAGATTTTACGCTGACCGACCTTGAAGGAAAAGAAGTAAAATTAGCAGATTACAGAGGCAAGGTAGTCGTTTTGGACTTCTGGGCAACATGGTGCGGTCCATGTAAAGCCTTATTGCCCAAGATGCAAGAGCTGGTCAATAAATATTAGGGGAAAGATGTTGTTTTCTTCTTCATCAATTGTTTTGAACACAATACGAATGACATCACGCTCAAAAATGTATCCAAGTTTATTGCCGACAATAAATACACATTGAATATTCTGTTTGATTATACCGACGAAACAGCTAATAAGTATAAAGTACAATACATACCCAATAAATTTGTCATTAACAAAGCAGGTGAGTTTGTAGTTATTGATCCAACTGTTGAAGAGTTATCTGAAATCATTGACGAGAATCTGCAATAGCATTCTCATTTATTTGTATACTTTTCCTTTGTCAAAAAGAGAAATATGAGAGATTGATTTGAAATTATCTTTGAAGTCGTCTTAACTTTTTTGTTTTTAGAAAAATTTCCACTGAATTCATGTTTTTTCAGCCTAATTTGATATCATTTTCAGAAGGAAACGGACACAAAAAGATGATTTTACTATAAAGAGATGGCTTCTATGAGTTCAAAAATATCAAAAATAGCTATCATCGAAAAAGTCAAGACGACTTCTTTTTTATTTACAACCTAAGAACGGCGTGGAAACCGAAAAACCTTACGAGCAGGTAAAAAGTGGAAGAATAGGTTTAGAATGATTTTGTAGCTGTTTCACTACTTAATGTTATATTTCACGTTTAATACATAATTGTATGAAAGTCAAGAATTCAGTCTTATTCAACGTAGCAGCATTAATAGGTATTGTATTGAACTCATGTGTTTCGATTCCTAAAGGGGCAACAGCAGTAACCCTTTTTGAAAAAGAAAAATACTTGGGTACCTGGTATGAAATAGCCCGTATGGATTTTCGTTTCGAACGGAACTTAAATAATACCACAGCCAATTATTCGATGAATCCTGATGGAAGTATAAAGGTTGATAATAAGGGCTTTAATTATAAAACGAAGGAATGGAAGCAAGCCATAGGGAAAGCGAAATTTGTAAATGACATTCATGTGGCAAGGTTAAAAGTGTCTTTCTTTGGCCCGTTTTATGGTGGTTATAATGTGATAGCGTTAGACACTGCCTATCAGTATGCTCTTGTGGCAGGGGATAATCTTAAATACCTTTGGATACTCTCCCGAAAGAAGACGATTCCTGAGGATGTGAAACTAAACTATCTTAAGATTGCAAAGAATTTGGGCTATAAAACATCTTCCCTTATTTGGGTTCAACAGGATCAAAAATAAGGTTGTTTTTGACCTTTACCAATGTGTCGTATTGAACAATTTATTCAGGTAGCCATTTATTTAATTCTTTGATTGTTACGCAACGTTGTGCGGCATATTTTTCCCGTTGATCTACTCCAATCTTGCCAATCATAAAATAGCGTGCTTGAGGGTGAGCAAACACCAGTCCGCTGACTGATGCATTGGGCATCATTGCTCCGTTCTCAGTTAGTTGAATGCCTATTTCAGATAGATGCAATATCGGATCAAGCTCAAAGATGATGGATAAGTCGGGTAGGGAGGGATATCCCACAGCCGGACGTATGCCCTGGTAGTGTTCCTTTAACAGCTCGGTTTTAGAGAGGGTTTCTTCTGGTGCGTAGCCCCAAGCACTTTGACGTATGTACTGGTGAATGTATTCTGCAGCCGCTTCGGCCAACCGGTCGGTAAGGGATTGAATGAGTAGAGCTGTAAAATCATCACCTCTTTTGGATAACTTTTTGGAAATGGCTTCAGTTCCTGCAATGGTGGTGGAAAATGCACCTATGTAATCCATGAGCCCGTTGTTTTCGGGAAGGATAAAATCGGCTAACGATAGATTGGGTTGCCCATCCATTTTAAGCGTCTGCTGTCTGAGGACGGGAATTGTAAGCGTTTTACTGCCGGTATGGATGATTAACGCATCTTTTTCGTTTGTGGCATTTGCTTCAAAGAAATCGAATACTGTTTTTGCTACGATGCCTTTTTCTTGTAAAAGAGAAAGAACGTTCTGTGCATCGTGAAATAATTTCAATGCTTCTTTGGCTTTTGCTTGTTCTTCGGGGGGATAACTATTGATCCATCCGGTTTCACAAGCGATGCACCGATCGATGGAGACAATATCCGGATAGTTACCCGGCAATCGCCATGCTTTAAAGAAGAAACGCCAATCAATGTAAGGAATCAAAGTGTCAATGGAAACTTCAATAACTTGTTTTTCAAAATGATTGGGTTTAAGTGGTTTGTATTTGTTCCAATCGATTTGCAAGGAGTTTTTCAATGCTTCGGCAAGTGAAAGTAAGGGTGCTGCATGTTGTTCTTTGTTTACAAGGAGAGCTTGTTCGGCACGTATTTCTTCGGCAAAGGTTTCATATAGATGGGGGTTGAGCAATCGTCCTAATGCAATGACGGCTTGTGAAGCATCACGTGAATGATTCACTACATTGGCTGCATAATGCGGGGCAATTTTCAGTGCGGTGTGAACCTTGGAAGTAGTAGCACCACCAATAAGCAAAGGAATAGTGAATCCCGCCTTTTGCATGGCTTCGGCAACATGAGACATCTCTTCGAGTGAAGGTGTGATTAATCCGCTCAAGCCAATGGCATCAGCATGGTGATCGATTGCAGCTTGCAAAATCTTTTCTGATGGTACCATCACGCCCAGATCAATCACTTCGTAATTGTTGCATGCAAGGATCACGCCCACGATGTTTTTTCCGATGTCGTGAACGTCGCCTTTGACAGTTGCCAAAACGATTCTTCCCGCTTTCCTGACTTCAGCCCCTTTTTGATACACTTCGATGTTAGGTTGTAAAATTGCGACGGCTTGTTTCATTACACGAGCAGTCTTCACCACTTGCGGAAGAAACATTTTTCCTTCACCAAATAGTTGTCCCACGATGCCCATTCCTTCCATTAATGGTTGTTCAATGATCATGAGTGGATTGTCATATATGGTAAGTGCTTCCATCAGATCTTCTTCGAGATAGGTATTCAAACCTTTGACTAAACAAGTTGTCAAACGTTCGTTAAGCGAAAGCGAGCGCCAAGCTTCTTCTTTTACAGTTGTTTGTGTCGTTTTGCCTTCAACTTTCAGCTTTTCAGCTATTTCAATCAACTTTTCGGTAGCATCAGAACGACGATCGAAGAGTACATCTTCCACTATTTCAAGTAATTCCTTATCAATTGATTCGTACACTTGCAACATTGCTGCATTCACGATTCCCATATCCATACCTGCGCGAATAGCATGATATAGAAATGCCGAGTGCATAGCTTCGCGTATTTTGTTATTCCCTCGAAATGAGAACGAAAGGTTGCTGATACCTCCACTCACCTTGGCAAACGGCAAATTGTTTTTGATCCATTCTGTTGCACGTATAAAGTCGATGGCATAGCGATTGTGTTCTTCCATGCCGGTGGCAATGGCCAAAATATTTGGGTCGAAAATAATATCCTGAGGTGGAAAACCGACATTTTCAGTCAGTAGCTTATAAGCCCGTGAACAAATTGCAATACGTCTTTCAAACGTATTTGCTTGTCCTTCTTCATCAAATGCCATCACAACTGTTGCAGCACCATATTGACGAATCAAGCGGGCTCGCTGTAGAAAGATCTCTTCACCTTCTTTCAAACTGATGGAATTGACAATGGATTTTCCTTGTATGCATTTTAAACCCGCTTCAATGACCTCCCATTTTGAGGAATCCACCATAACTGGTACGCGTGCAGCATCAGGATCGGACATCAAGCTGTTTAAAAACGTAATCATCTCTGTTTTGGCATTCAACATGGCATCATCCATATTAATATCCAAAATCTGAGCACCATCTTCGACTTGTTTACGAGCTATGGAAATGGCTTCATCATATTGTTTATTTTCAATCAGTTTCAGAAAGTTGCGTGACCCGGCAACATTGCATCGTTCGCCAATGTTGATAAAGTTGTTTTCAGGAGTTATTTCCAGAAGTTCTAATCCAGACAAGTGTGTATGTGTGGATGGAGTGTGGGGTATACGTATAGAGGCACCTTCCAATAGTTTGTTGTATGCAGCGATGTGTTTTGGTGTAGTTCCGCAACACCCACCAATGATGTTGACTAATTTGTCATCAATATACTCTTTGATTTGTACTGCCATGAGTTCGGCTGTTTCATCGTATTCGCCAAGTTGATTGGGTAATCCGGCATTGGGATGGGAACTGACATACCAAGGTGCCAAAGAGGAAAGTTCTTCCAGATATGGTTTTAAGTCGCGAGCTCCAAAGGAGCAGTTCAACCCAATGGAAAGCAAGGGCGCATGTTCGATAGAGGCCAGAAAAGCGCGAATAGTTTGTCCAGAAAGAATACGTCCGCTTTTGTCTGCAATTGTGGCGGAAAGCATTAACGAAACGGTACGTCCAGTCAATTTCATGGCTTGTTGAGCTGCAACGATTGCAGCTTTTGCATTCAGTGTGTCGAAAATGGTTTCAATAAATAAGGCATCGACACCTCCTTCAATAAGAGCTATCATCTGTTCGCAATACGCATCAGTTAATTGATCGAATGTGATGGCACGCATGGCAGGATTGTTAACATCGGGAGAAAGCGAGGTGGTTTTATTAGTCGGTCCAACTGAACCGGCAACAAAGCGAGGCTTGTAGGGTGTTTGGCGGGTAAATTCATCTGCTACTTTTCGTGCCAACTGTGCTGCAGCAAGATTGATGGCCCGTACTTGTGATTCCATTTCGTAATCGCTCAAAGAGATACGTTGGGCATTGAAGGTATTGGTTTCAATGATGTCGGCACCAGACTCAAGGTATTCACGGTGAATTTGGCCAATAATATCAGGCTGAGTCAAACAGAGTAAATCGTTATTACCTCTTTGTGACTTGAGTACATCCTGAAAGAGTATGCCTCGAAAAGTGGCTTCATTCAATTTATGTTTCTGAATCATGGTTCCCATAGCGCCGTCAAGTATCAGGATCCGCCGGGTTAATTCTTCCTGTAACGTCATGATTATGTATGTTTAGTGTGATAATGATAAAAAATGAACAAATCTCAAAGCACTTCTTTTGGTTGAAGAGTGATTGTTGTCTTATTATAGATTTTAATCCAATTGATTAATCCATAAATTCCCATTAGGAGAAAAATAAAATATTCGAGGGAGAAGAATTGAATACCTTTTAATGAATACATCACAGTGCAAATAGCATCTACAACAATCCAGAGAATCCAATTTTCAATGCGTCGTTGAGCTAACATCCAATTGGCTAAAATACTCATCACTGCAACAAATGAGTCAGGGTAGGGGTAAGCTGCGGGCATGGGAAATGCTGTCGGAAATAGTTGGTGGATGTGGCTCATGAAATAACCTATGCCTAAAGTTCCCACAATAACTAAAACAATATGAATAATTCTTCCTCTTGATGTCAGATAAGTAATAGGGGTCTGCTCACCTTCTTTTTTACCATACCAATAAATCCAGCCATAAATGCCGGTAATAAAATAATATATTTGCAAAAACATGTCGCTATACAAACTAACCTGATAAAATAACAAAAAAGAAAGGATGAAATTGACAATACCTACCGGCCAGGACCAGATATTTGATTGAGTAGCCAATATGACTGCAACCAGGCCTGTGATAGTCCCTAAAAATTCCACTATACTCATTTTATATCCCCAGAGCTCGACAAGTGTGTTGTTAATGCTAAAAAAATCAGTCATATTATGGCAACGAAATGAACGCAATGCTTCAGTGCATTTTGGTACTACAAAAGTACTATTCACCAGCCGCAATCACAAATACGTAGTTGAGAGTATCTTTTACGCGAACAACCTTTATATTAATCTGATTTTGCAACTACCTTGTTGAATATTTGGGAGGCACAAGGTTAGCATTGTTATTTGTCAATAAATCAATATAATATACAAAAATCTTGTATTGGAATTATGAACGCAAGTAATAGATTGTTTGTGTTTGTATTCTTTTTTTATCAAATTGGAAGTCTCTAGCAGATTGATACTAAATATTTTGGAATAATAAGTGTAAATAAAATACCCATTTTATGTAGTTAATCCAAACTTATTTTGTACCTTTGTGCTCAATAAAAAAAAATCGAATGAGTGATAAAAAAAAGATTAAAACTGCCTTTGTTTCGGTCTATCAAAAAGGGAATCTGGATGATATTATTCTCACTCTTCATGCTCAGGGAGTCTCATTTATTTCTACTGGAGGCACTCAAACCTTTATCGAATCGCTGAGTGTTCCATGTCAAACTGTTGAGCGTTTAACAGGATATCCTTCTATTTTTGGTGGACGGGTAAAAACCTTGCATCCTAAAGTTTTTGGTGGTATTCTTTATCGACGTGATGTCGAAGAGGATCTTGCACAAGTAGCTCAATATGAAATTCCAACCGTTGATTTAGTGATTGTCGATTTGTATCCGTTTGTTGAAACTGTTGCCTCTGGAGCTTCTGATGAGGCGATTGTGGAGAAAATTGATATTGGAGGCATTTCCTTGATTCGTGCAGCAGCTAAAAATTTTCGTGACGTCGTCGTTGTGGCTTCACAAGATCAATATCAACCATTTCTTGATATTATTCATGAAAATGGTGCTGTCACTACACTTGAAGAACGAACTTATTTTGCCAAGGAAGCGTTTGCTGTTTCCTCAGGTTACGATACAGCTATTTTTAACTATTTTGATGGCAATGAAAGTAGTAGGTTTAGAGTAGCTGAAGACAATGCCAAAGTGTTGCGTTATGGAGAAAATCCTCACCAAAAAGGTGTTTTTTATGGTGAGTTGCAGGAGATGTTTCAACAACTGCAAGGCAAAGAAATTTCGTACAACAATTTATTGGATATTGATGCTGCTATTCGTTTAATAAGTGATTTTGATGAGATGACGTTTGCCATTCTGAAACACAACAATGCATGTGGACTTGCATCGAGAAATAGCTTGTTGGAAGCTTGGAAAGCTGCTCTTGAAGGTGATCCTGTATCAGCTTATGGTGGGGTATTGATTACCAATGCTATTGTTGATAAAGCCACTGCACAAGAGATTAATAAGATTTTCTTTGAAGTAATTATTGCTCCTGACTATGATGTGGAGGCCCTTGAAATATTAACGCAGAAAAAAAATCGCATTATATTAGTACTTCAAGAAGGTAAAATACCTTCTAAACAATTTCGTTCGGCACTCAATGGTATTTTAGTACAAGATCAAGACCAGCGTGTAGAAAGGGCTACTGATTTAAAGGTAGTTACACAGAAGGCACCTTCAGAGATCGAAATTGAAGATATGCTTTTTGCCAATAAGATTGTGAAACACAGTAAGTCAAATGCGATTGTTTTAGCAAAGAACAAGCAACTATGCGGTAGTGGTGTTGGTCAGACATCACGTGTTGATGCGTTGCGACATGCAGTGGAGAAAGCACATGCATTCCGTCTTTCATTGCAGGGTGCCGTGATGGCTTCAGATGCTTATTTTCCATTTTCAGATAGTGTCGAAATTGCACATCAAGAAGGCATTATAGCAATTATTCAGCCAGGTGGATCCATTCGCGATCAAGATTCAATTGATGCATGCAATGTAAATCAACAATCGATGGTAACCACAGGCATTCGTCATTTTAAACATTAAAATATTCTGCCAAATCATTTAACCAGAAAAAAGATATGGGATTATTTTCATTAACTCAGGAAATAGCTATCGATTTAGGAACTGCTAATACCATCATTATTCATAATGATAAAATTGTGGTTGATCAACCTTCAGTAGTAGCCTTAGATCGCCGTACCGATAAATTGATTGCTATCGGTGAACGTGCTCGACAAATGCAAGGTAAAGTGCATGAAGACATTCGTACCGTTCGTCCTTTACGCGATGGTGTGATTGCCGACTTCTTTGCTGCCGAATTGATGATCCGTGGAATGATTAAAATGATGCAAACACAAAAAACTTTTTTTACACCTTCGTTGAAAATGGTTGTTTGCATTCCGTCAGGAAGTACCGAGGTTGAAATCAGGGCAGTACGTGATTCATCGGAACATGCTGGTGGACGTGAGGTTTATATGATTTATGAACCAATGGCTGCTGCTATTGGCATTGGATTAGATGTTGAGGCACCTGATGGAAATATGGTTGTAGATATTGGAGGAGGCACGACTGAAATTGCAGTTATTTCTTTAGGTGGTATTGTAACTAATAAATCAATTCGTATTGCAGGTGATGATTTGACAGACGATATTGTGGAATACATGGGTCGTCAGCACAATATGAAAGTGGGTGAACATACGGCAGAAATGATTAAAATCAATGTTGGGGCAGCGTTAACATCTTTGGATGATGCTCCCGAAGATTACATTGTTCGTGGGCCTAATCGTATGACATCTTTGCCAATGGAAATACCAATCTCATATCAGGAAATTGCTCATGCATTAGATAAAACCATTTCAAAAATTGAAACGGCTGTATTGAGTGCATTAGAACAAACGCCTCCTGAATTGTATGCTGATATTGTACATAATGGCATTTATCTGGCAGGTGGAGGTGCTTTATTGAAAGGGTTAGACAAGCGCCTGGAAAGCAAAATGAATATTCCTTTCCACATTGCCGATGATCCATTGCATGCTGTAGCTCGTGGTACTGGTGTAGCATTGAAAAATGTCAATCGTTTCTCATTCTTATTGCGCTAATTCGCATTGGTAAAGAATAAGCATGGAACAACTGTTTCGGTTTTTGATGCGCTATGGAGGAACTTTTCTGTTTATCATCTTAGAAAGTTTCTCTCTTATTATCGTTGTCAACCAAAACAGTTTTCAACATGCTTCTTTTTTGTCTTCAAGTAATCAAGTGGCTGCATCGCTTTTGAATGTCGAGGGTTCGGTGGTTTCCTATTTTGGTTTAGTTGATACCAACCAACAATTGGCAAGCGAAAACGCCATACTTCAAAATCGTGTAACTCAGTTGCAAGGTAGGTTAGAATTATTGAAGGATTCGACACATGGTGAATTACAGATTGCTCCAGATCAGGCATATCACTATGTGTCTGCAAAAGTAATCGGAAACAGCATTAATAGGTTACAAAATTTCATTACACTTAACAAAGGAAGATTAGATGGTATTAAACCCGAAATGGGGGTAGTGGATAATCGAGGAGTAGTGGGTATTGTGACAGCGGTGAGTGATCATTTTACTGTCGTGATGTCATTACTTAATTCAAAATCACAGTTAAGTTGTAAGATTAAGCGTACTAATGATTTTGGTAGTTTGGTATGGAATGGAGTTGATACTGATTACGCCAATTTGTTAGAAGTTCCAAAACATGCAGATGTGCGGGTAAATGATACCTTGATTACAAGTGGATTTTCTGCTATTTTTCCTGAAGGAATTCCTGTTGGAATAGTCACACAATCTCAAAAGTCGTCCTCTACTTCATATTATTACATTGTTGTGAAGTTAACTGCCAATTTTAGAACACTTACTTATGTCAATGTAATTCAATATCAAAATCTGGAAGAATTGAAAACCGTACAAAAGGAGGGTGAACAATGAGTGGCAACCTGTTTTTGAAGCATCTAATCCGCTTTGTATTTCTGATGGTACTGCAAGTGGTGGTTTTTGATAACATTCGTTTTTTAGGATATATTAATCCATTGTTGTATATTTGGTTTATTCTTGGATTACCTTCATCAATCAATCGTTCTTTGTTGTTGATTCTTGCTTTCTTAACGGGTATTATTTTGGATGTGTTTGCAAATACTCTTGGAATGTATGCTTTTGCAACTGTTTTTGTCGCTTACTTTCGTTCTCCTTTACTCAAATTAGTTGTGCCACGTGATCATGCGTCATCAGCTTTTGAGCCTTCCATAAAAACCTTAGGGTTTCCTATTTTTCTGAAATATGCTGCTGTCTTAATTGTATTATTACATTTGTTGTTGTTTTCACTAGAAGCATTTTCGTTTGTACGTTATGATTTGGTATTGGTAAAAACGATTGTAAACTCTTCATTGACGCTATTGTTAGTGTTAAGTATTCAAAAATCAAAAGCATAATGATCAATGACGAACTACAAAACCGAAAATTTGTTATCGGTGGTTTGATCGTTTTAGTAGTAATCATTTATATAATTCGACTGCTAACTCTGCAGGTGTTTACTCCCTCATACAAAGTATTGGCGGATGATAATGCTTTTTATAAACATATTCTCTACCCTTCACGAGGATTAATTTATGATCGCAACGGTAAGTTATTAGTTTACAACCGTCCTGCATATGACATTATGGTTACGATGAAAGAGGTAAAGCTGTTAGATACGATAGATTTTTGTAATACGTTGGGAATTACCAAAGATTGGTTTGATCAGCGTATGATTGATATAAAAGACCGGCATTTTAACCAGGGATACTCTCCATATACACCTCAGGTATTTATAACACAAGTACTGCCGGATGATTATGCTCGTTTGATGGAAAAGTTATTTCATTTTCCGGGATTCACTGTCCAGAAACGTTTTGTGCGCGATTATGCTTATAATGCTGCTGCTCATGCTTTAGGTGCTATTAGTGAAGTTTCGCGTACAACAATTGAAAACGATTCTTATTATAAACCTGGAGATTATGTAGGAATTACTGGTGTAGAAAAAAGTTATGAATCGATTTTACGTGGTCAGAAGGGAGTTCAAATATTGTTGCGTGATTCGCGTGGCCGCATAAAAGAAAGTTATGATGATGGAAAGTTTGATCAACAACCTGTTACAGGTAAAGATATTACTTTGGGGTTAGATATCGATCTGCAATTATTGGGTCAAACGTTGATGCAAGGCAAACGGGGAAGCATTGTTGCTATTGAACCATCGACAGGACAGATTTTAGCAATAATATCATCTCCAAGTTATGATCCTAAGTTAATGGTAGGACGACAACGATCCGAGTTATTTCAGCAACTTAATACAGATCCACAAAAACCACTTTTAGATCGATCCATCATGGCTCGTTATCCTCCTGGATCTACCTTCAAGGCTGCAAATGCTTTGGTTTTTCAACAAGAGGATATAATTACAAAAGATACTCGTTATGCTTGTCATAGAGGTTATGTAGTTGGCAGATTCAGAGTGGCATGTCATGTTCACCCATCTCCGCTTGATTTGGAAGGAGCTATTGCTTATTCATGTAATGCTTACTTTTGTGCTGCGTTTCGTGCGATGCTTGATCATCCTAAGTATAAAAATATTGAACAAGCTTTTAATATATGGCGGAAGAATATAATGTCATTTGGTTTTGGAAAAAAGTTAGGTGTTGATTTGCCAAATGAAAATGGGGGCAATATTCCTACCACAAGGACTTATGACCGGATTCACGGCAAAAAGCGATGGAAGTCGCTTAATTTAGTTTCTGATGCTATTGGTCAAGGTGAAGTATTAGCAACGCCATTGCAAATAGCTAATTTGGCTGCTTTAATTGCCAATCGGGGATATTGGATTACGCCTCATATTGTACGCTCTATTGAAAATGAAAATATTAATCCTTGCTATGAGGTAAAACATATACCACCAATTAATAAGCACTATTATAATATTGTGGCTGCCGGAATGCAGCAATCTGTCATTTATGGAACCTCTCAAATTGCTAACTTTGGAGACGGCATTGTTGTTTGTGGTAAAACAGGGACATCGCAAAACCCACCACATACAGATCACTCTATTTTTATGGGGTTTGCCCCCAAAGATCATCCAAGGATTGCGATTATGTGTATTGTTGAAAATAGTGGTTTTGGTGCCACATATGCAGCACCGATTGCCAGTTTATTGATGGAGTTTTATTTAACCAGAAAGATTTCACCCGTACGAGAACGCCTCGAGACGTCATTAGAGAATACTATCTTGATTCCAAACTATGGATCGAAAAATTCAACTGTCGTATCTACTAGATAAGTGGGTTATTTTTATTTTCTTGCTCATGATCATCTTTGGATGGTTCAATGTATATGGGGCAAGCTATGGATTTCATCAAACTGATTTCTGGAGCTTTGATTATCGTTCCGGAAAACAGTTGATTTGGATCGGGTGTGCTTTGGTTATTGCTGGTGTCATTTTGTTGCTTGATGACAAATATTACGAACAATTAGCTTATATCTTTTATGTAGGTGTTCTTGTTCTTTTGGCTATAACTATTGTGGTTGCACCTAATATTAAAGGATCTCATTCGTGGTTGGTGTTTGGCCCAGTTAGCTTTCAACCTGCTGAATTGGCTAAGTTGGCGACAGCTTTGGCTTTATCGAAATATATCAGTCATTCGGGGTTTTCGATTTCAAAACGACAGGATCTCTGGTGGGTTTTTGCCATAATTCTCACTCCTTTTACTCTTATTGTGATGCAAGCTGAAACGGGCTCTGCATTGGTTTTCTTAGCTTTTTTCCTGATGCTTTATCGAGAAGGATTGCCTGGTATTTTTTTATTGATTTTTACTTGTTTAGTTATGCTCTTTCTCATCGTGCTTCCATTGAGTGAAGTCCCTATATATAATAACGTAGGATCAATTGGCTTTTTGATCGCATTATCCATCATTTATTTCATTGAGATAGTAGCGATAGTTATTTATGAGCATGATTGGAAAACAGCACGCTATTTACTCATAGGTGGTGTTTTATTGTTTGGCATTGGATTTTTATTACAAATTTGGTTTGATGTGTTGTTCGATAAAATTGCCTTGATATTAGTAATTACCTCATCCATTTATCTGTTGATTATGTTTATCTATAAACGTAAACGGACTTATCTTTGGATTGCTTTGTTTTCCATTGGAGCTACATTAGTCAGCTTTTCGGGTGATTATTTTTTCGACAATGTATTAGAACAGCACCAACGAACTCGGATTGAAGTTGTTTTAGGAATGAAAAATGACCCTCAAGGTGTTGGCTATAATGTTAATCAATCGAAGATTGCTATTGGATCAGGTGGTTTTTGGGGTAAGGGTTTTTTGCAAGGCACTCAAACCAAATTAAAGTATGTGCCTGAACAAGATACTGATTTTATTTTTTGTACAGTTGGAGAAGAATATGGATTTGTTGGATCTGTGCTGGTACTAATTCTTTATGCCTTGTTGTTGTTTCGTATGATTTATATTGCCGAAAGTCATCGAGACATATTTTTAAGAGTTTATACTTATAGTATAGTTAGCATTATTTTATTTCACGTGATGATTAATGTAGGGATGGTACTTGGTTTGACACCAGTCATAGGTATTCCACTTCCCTTTTTTAGTTATGGAGGTTCTTCTCTCTGGTCATTTACCGTTATGTTATTTATCTTTTTGCGACTAGATGTATCCCAAAAGTTGCGTTTTCGATAAGCTTGATTATTCGTTTCCTATTATCGAATATTAGCAATGCTGATGATATCGGCAAAAACACCAGCAGCAGTTACATTTGCACCTGCTCCATATCCTTTAATAATCATTGGATAATCATTGTAACGCTCTGTTGTGAGCATCAAAATGTTATTGCTCCCCTCCAAATCGTATAATGGATGGTGTAATCCAACTTCTTGAAGTCCAACACTACATTTACCTTCTTCCATCGTTGCGACAAAACGTAGTCGTTTTTGTTCTGTATCTAATCGTTGGCGGCGTTGATCAAATTCGGCATCTAATTCTTCTATTGCTTTCCAGAAATATTCCAAAGAGCCTTGAAAATAACGATCTGGAATAAACAAATTGCAAGTCACATCAGACTGTTCAACTCTGTATCCCGCTTCACGACTTAAAATAATGAGTTTGCGAATTACATCTTTACCACTTAAATCAATACGTGGATCTGGTTCAGAATATCCTGCTTCTTTAGCCATTTTGATAGTCTTACTGAGGGTGTTTTCGGCGCTTAATGTGTTAAAGATATAGTTCAATGTGCCTGAAAGTACAGCTTCCATTTTTAAGATGCGATCGCCGGAATTAATCAGGTTGTTGATGGTGTTCATAATTGGTAATCCTGCACCTACGTTGGTCTCGAACAAGAATTTAATGCCTCGCTTGTTGGCTATAGACTTTAGTTCAGAATATGTTGCATATTCTGATGAAGCCGCAATTTTGTTAGCTGCAACCACCGACACGTTGTTTGAAAGCAATTCTTTATAGATTGATGCCACTTGAGGGCTTGCAGTACAATCAACAAAAACAGAGTTAAAAATGTTCATTCCCAAAATCTCATCTCGAAGTAATTCAGGCGAAGTTGGTTGTCCTTTTGTCAAAAGCATTTTTTGATAATGATCAAGTTGAATGCCGTCTCTGTCAAATAGGGCGTTGTCGGCATTAGCAATGCCTACTACATTCATTTTTAATCCTTTTTGAATCATTAATTTGGTCTGTTGTTGACGAATTTGTTCGAGCAAACTACCTCCAACAGTCCCTGTACCGATAAGAAAAACATTTAGCACTTGATAATCGGACAAGAAAAAGGAATCATGAATAACATTCAACGCCTTTCGTAATGATTTCAAGTCTGTGACGAATGATATATTGGTTTCCGATGCTCCTTGTGCACATGCAATCACGTTAATTCCATTTCGACCCAGCGTTCCGAAAAGTTTCCCGGCGATGCCAGGTGTCCGTTTCATGTTTTCACCAACAATAGCTACTGTAGCTAAATCCTTTTCGGCAATGGCATGATTCATTTCGCCTTGTTCAATTTCTTTCGCAAACTCTTCATCAAGTACTTTAACAGCTAAATCGGCATCGCTGTTACGAACAGCAAATGAGGTATTGTTTTCAGATGATGCTTGGGAAACTAGAAACACGCTGATACCAGCTTTTGCTAATGCTCTGAAAATACGGTAATTTACCCCTATTACTCCTACCATACCCAAGCCTTGAACGGTAATCAAGCAAGTATCGTTGATGGATGAAATGCCTTTGATTGATTTTCCGATATCGTTTGATCGTTCACAAGAAATGTAGGTGCCGGGTGCTGTTGGGTTGAAAGTATTTTTAATACGAATAGGTATGTTCTTATGATATGCCGGATAGATGGTAGGAGGATAAATGACTTTTGCACCGAAATTGCATAACTCCATTGCCTCTTTGAAGGTGAGTTTTTCAATAACATAAGTATTGTTTATGATGCGTGGATCAGCTGTCATAAACCCATCCACATCTGTCCAAATTTCTAGGCTGTTTGCATTCAAAGCTGCAGCTAAAATAGCTGCTGTATAATCAGATCCTCCACGTCCTAAATTGGTGATATTGCCTGTTTCTTTGTCAGTGGATATAAATCCGCCACAAACAACCACTGGCATCTCTTTATTGAAATAATGATGTATAAGTGTATTCGTAGTTTCAAAATCAACGATATGTTTTGTAAATTGTGGCATGGTTTTGATAAATTGGCGAGAATCATAAGTGACTGCTTCGTCAATAACTTGGCCAATGATTAGAGCAGATACCCGTTCACCATAACTGGTAATGGTATCTGTAATTTTAGGTGTAAGGTCTTGAATGAGATAAATACCACGCAAAATGTTGGATAATTCTTCCATTAATTGTGTCACTTTGGCTGTCACTGAAGCTCGTGTGTCAACAGGTACGACATGTTCAATAATGGATAAGTGGCGCTGCTCTAATGCTATAAATGCATGTTGGTAAGAAGCGTCACCTTGCGAAGCTAATTGAGCTAAATGGTAGAGCTGGTCGGTCACTTCTTTGAATGCAGAAACTACCACTACTACAGCTTCTTGTTGAGATTCAACAATTTTTTTTACTTCTAGAATACTTTCGATGGAACCTACGGATGTGCCACCAAATTTTAAGACCTTCATGTGCTATCTATTTTAAAATGAGTACAAATAAAAAAACGCAAATTGCGTTTCTATCACTTCACAAAGATACATTTTTAGAAGAATGTAACAAAATGACGCTTAATTGCAATGAAAATAAGCAATTAAAGGCGTATAAGTGATTATTTTCAATTACAAATTCTTTTCATTTCGATATTTGATGACTCTTTACGATGTTTTTTAAACAGCCAATAATTGGCAGGTGTCAATAACTCAGTTTTTCTTTTGCAATGGAAAGTGCGAGACATTATGATGCAATATATTATCAAAGATCAGCAATTAGATTCAGAGTATATAAAACCTTTATGAATCAAGATTCTGTCTTTTTCAAATGATTTGTTGGATAGTCATGAATGAATTTTTGTGAAACAAAAAAGTTCTTTTCTTTTACGGAAAAGAACTTTTTTAAGTCATCAATATAAGAAGGTTTTCTTTGCGACAAACTATTTAAGGGTTATTCTTATTGCTCCACTACAGCAAAGCTTCCCCATTGGGCTGTCCCTTTATATACGTTCCCTGATCCAACCGGTACATATAACTTATCTGTAGTTGGAATGTCAGTAAATACATCGACGCCTGTTAAAACTGGTGGCTTTGCTCGTGACGAGTAAATTGTTTGAATTTTTTTGCAACCAGCAAAAGCATAACTACCAATGGCAACAACTGCATTTCCAATTGTCAAATTGCCATTAAACCCTGAGCAATTTTGAAAAGAATAATCCCCAATAGATTTCACTGAATTGGGAAATGTCAAATCACCCGTTAAACCTGAACATTCATAAAAAGCATAATCTTCAACAATAGTAACTGAACTCGGAATAGTTAAGGTGCCTTTCAGGCCAGTACAACTTCCAAATGTATATATTCCAATAGTATCAACAGCACTTCCTAATAAAACTTTACCATTAAAACCGGTGCAATTTTCGAAAGTGTAATTTCCAACATTAATTACGGAGTTTGGAATTATAATATTTCCCGTCAACCCCGTACAACCATAGAAAGTATTATTTCCCAAACGTTTAATGGAGCTGCTGATGAGTAAAGTTCCATTGAATCCAGTACATGAACTAAATGCTCCATTCCCCAAGGTTGTGACGGAATTGGGAATAATAATGTTTCCGGTGAGTCCGGTGCAGTCATAAAAAGCGTCCTGATTGATGGTGGTAACATTATTTCCAATGGTTAAACTGCCTTTAAAAGCAGTACATCCTGAAAATGCATTGCTACCTATGGTAGATGTGGAATTGGGAATTACAATATTTCCCGTCAATCCTGTACATCCATTAAAGGCATAGTTACCAATGGTTGTAACTGCATTTGAAAGAGTAAGTGTCCCATTGAATCCAGTACAAGCATTATAAGCATAGTTTCCAATAATAGTGACAGAATTGGGAATTACAATATTTCCCGTCAATCCTGTACATCCATTAAAAGCATAGTTTCCGATTGTATTTAATGAATTTGGTAAAGTTAAAGTTCCCTTAAAACTAGTACACCCTTCAAAAGCGTAATCATCAATAAGTGTTACCGAGCTTGGAATAGAAAGGTTTCCGGCAAATCCCGAACATCTTTGAAATGCTTGTTTGCCGATTTTTGTTACAGTCGTAGGAATGGTCAAGCTTCCGGTAAATGCTTTGTCTCCATTAAATACTTGATCGTTGATTATGGTTATTGTGTTTGGTATTGTTAATGTACCTTTGAACCCAACACAACCTTGAAATGCAGCTGCTCCAATTGTAGTAACTGTATTAGGAATACTCAAGTTTCCAGTCAATTGACCACAATTTATAAAAGCGGCTTCACCAATCGAAGTTAATGTATTGCTTAACGTCAAAGCTCCTGTTAAACTTATGCAATTAGCAAAAGCATATTCCCCAACAGTATTGACAGAATTGGGAATTGTCAATACACCTTTCAAACTTGAACATCCAAAAAAAGTGTTATCACCAATAGATTTAATAGTATTTGGTAAAGTAAGCGTACCATTAAAATTAAAACAATTTTGAAAAGCATAATTTCCAATATGTGTGACTGAGTTTGGTATCGTCAAGTCTCCAGTAAATGCTGAATGTTCAAATGCTTCATCTCCGATGAAAGTAACGCCCGTTGGTATTGTTAAAGCCCCTGTTAATCCAATACAGTTTTCAAAAGCTTGATCACTGATGTTAGTAATTCCTGTTGGTAAGACAAAGTTGCCCGTTATTGCAGAGCAATCCTCAAAAGCCATTTTGCCGATTGATGTCAGATTTGTTGGTAAAATGACAGTAAGTAAGGTGATTTTCCCCACTTGAGTGGTTGGATTATAAAAAGCCGAAGATGGCATTTCATTTGCAGGATAGGTAACAATACTACCCTGAAGTGTACCTTGATTTCCTGTATACGACTGGATGGATGCTCCTGAAAGATCTGTAACTGCTAACAAAGGAAGGCTGTCTCGAATAAATTGAATGTCGCGCGCATCAATAATGCCTGTAACAGTAAGATTCGTTAGTGAGTCTTTTTCGTTTTCATTAGTAAACTGTGTACCAATAGTACCAGGAGTTATCAGATTGATTTTTTTGCTGTGTTCTTTCGTGGTTGTCGTTGAGCTAACTGTAGTCCTGTCACAAGAAGTCAACGAAACAACGATCATCAAGGAGGCCAAAAAAGAGAGAACTTTCATCCGAATCATAGTTTTAAAAGTGTTTGGATGGCACCCGCATGTGAGTTTTCATCCTTGTTTGCTGTTCAACGAACATGCTCGTTTTTATATTTTTCAATGTTTTAAAATGCAAAATAAGTTGCTAAATACATAAACTTGTTTGACTTTTTAGGCTCGTTATTTTTTCCTGGTTTGGTTTTCAAGAATATAGATTCCAATACAAGAACGTTTGAATGATATCTTTGAATTATGTTAATGCAATAAATGTTTTTACCTAATTAGAAAAGCAGATAACTTTTTGATATTTATAACTCTTTGATTGTTTGGCAAATATACGAGAAATTTCTCAAACTCCACTTGAATCTCAGTGGTTATTTATGCCAAAAATAAGAGTAGTTACATAATTTGCTATCAGTTTATTATATGAATTATTAGTTCTCGCAATAGTTTTTGTATCAAAAAAAATCGCCATCACTATTTCAGTAAAGGCGATTCTAATAGGAGTTTATTGGTGCTTGATGGGTTCACTTGTCAAATAAAACATATTATCAATATGAGACCGTTGTAAAACATGAAGTTTATTTTTCAATATAGGTTTTCGAAGTATTTTTGAAATGGAATTTAAGGTTTAGTCATTCTTAGAGTAGATTTTTGCTAAATG
>Ga0255356_1000659_pt1 | contig 23272 bp, 19 predicted proteins | sample HBST100metaG_FD_189944 | JGI IMG/M metagenome (GOLD analysis project Ga0255356, IMG submission 189944) | Peat soil microbial communities from Stordalen Mire, Sweden - H.B.S.T100 | ecosystem: Environmental > Terrestrial > Soil > Wetlands > Peat | place: Sweden: Norrbotten County, Stordalen Mire...
ACATTGCGGACCGAGGGCGTGATCTACCCGCCAAGCGCTTATGGCGAGCCGCTGCCGCTGACCGTCAGGCTGCTGGAGGACGGCGCTGAGCATCTGCTGCTGGGCGGGCCGATCCACATCACCTGCCCGGTGCGCATTCTGCACGGCATGCGGGACGCCGATGTGCCCTGGGATTTGAGTCTGAAGCTGGTGAATTGTCTGGAGAGCGAGGATGTGCACCTGACCTATGTGAAGGCCGGCGACCACCGGCTCTCCACACCGGAGGATCTGGCGCTGCTATGCCGGAGCCTGGGGGCGCTCCTCAGCCAGGATGGCGCGTAGCCCCTCGCGGTAGGTTGGGTATTTCCAGGAAATACCCAACGCCGCCTTGGTTTTGGTGGCGGAGACCTTGCGGTTCTCCGCCCAGAAGGTCTTCGCCATGGGGGACATTTTCTCCCATGCATCCTCAAAGGCCACGGGCGGCGGCGGCTCCACGCCCAGCAGCCTCGCCGCCTCCACCACTACATCGGCGCTGGCGGCGGGTTCATCGTCAACCAGGTTAAATATGTTCACGCCCGGCGGCGCGGCGCGGCGCATGGCTGTGAGCACGGCCTGGGCGATATCGTCCCGGTGGATACGCCCGAACACATGGCCGGGCTTGATGACGCGGCGCCCCTGCCCTGTCCGCAGATCGTCGAACATCGAGCGGCCAGGGCCGTAAATCCCCGCAAGGCGGAAAATATCCACCGCGACGTGGAATTTCATCCAGCCCTGCTCGGCCTCCACGCGGCGTTTGGTGCGGTCGGAGCCGGGGGCTGGGAGACTGTCCTCGTCCACCCAGGCGCCGCCACGGTCCCCATAAACCCCGGTGGTGGAGAGATAACCGATCCAACGCAAATTCGGCGCGGCGGCAATGTCCTGCGCGTAGCGGGCCAGCACCGGGTCGCCCTGCTCATCCGGGGCGGCGGTGGAGAGGATGTGCGTGGCGGCGGCGATGGCGGCCTCGGCACTGGTAAAGGGGATGATCCGCACCCCGGGCTGCGCCTGAATTTTTGGGGCGCGGGAGGTGGCGGTAACGGCAAACCCCGCCGCCAGCGCCGCCTTGGCAGTGGCCCGGCCAGTATAGCCAAGGCCGAAGATGAGGAGGTTCATTTCGTGCGTCCTATGCAGCCGAGATGCGTATCTCCGAAGCCGGATGAATATTTCAGGCCATAGCCAAGCAGCCGGTCGAAGCCGATATGCCCCCCAAATCGCCGCACCTTCCAGCCTCAACAAAATCAGCGGACCACCCCGAACAGCGGAATCTTCTACTTTCACGCTTTCGGCCTCCATGATCGTGGTCTACCTCCTGGCGCGTCAAGGGTACATGGCGGCGCTTAAAAATCCAAATCCGCGTAATGCGGCGGCGGGGCCATGCCGTTGACGCGGTCGGCCAGGATGGCGCGGAAGCTGGGGCGGGATTTGATGCGCGCGTACCACTCCTTGGCCGGGGCGGAGACCGACCAGTCTACATCACCCAAAAAGTCCAGGCTGGAGAGCTGAGCCGCGGCGGCGAAATCGGCCAGAGAGAGGTTTGCCCCCGCCAGCCAGCGGCGGTGCTCGGCCAGCCAGCCAATATACGCCAGATGCTGCTTGAGGTTGGCGTAGCCCGCGCGCAGGGCGTTGGCATCCGGGGGGCCAAGCTTCAGCGCCTGCTTCATGGTTTTTTCCCAAAGCAGGTTGCGCGTTGCCTCGGCGAAGAATTTGTCGTCAAACCACGCCACCAGCCGGCGGGTTTCCACCCGCTCGGTCAGCGTGCGGCCGAGCAATGGCAGGTCTGGATAGGCTTCCTCGAGATACTCGCAGATCACCCGCGAATCGGGGATGACCATGCCGTTATCCTCGATGAGGGTGGGCACGGTGCAGGCTGGGTTGAGCTCCATATAGCCGGGCTGGCGCTCCCACACCTTTTCCAGCCGGACTTCAAAAGGCAGGCGCTTCTCCGCCATGACCATTCGCACCTTGCGCGAATACGGGGAGAGCGGGAGGTGATACAGGATTCGCATGGTGCAACTTATGCCACCGGCGCTGGCCGGATTAAAGCCAGCGCCGGTGGTTTAGTTCAAGCGCTGATCGCTTCGGCCGTTTCATCCAGCGGCACCGGCAGGTACTTGATGTACTCCTTGGGCACTACCTGCCAGAAATGCGGCGATTCACGCTCCCAATCATTCAACAGGGTGGCGGCGTAGCGGCTATCCGTTTCGGCCACGTGGCGCTCCACCAGACTCTTCAGCACGCCGGCCCAATGGGCCGCGTTCACGCGCTGCCAGTGCAGCGTGTCCGGGTTCACGCGCAGCTCGAATTTTTTCTCGCGGTCGTAAACAAAGGCCATGCCGCCGGTGAAGCCTGCGCCGAAATTGTCGCCGACCTCGCCCAGCACCACCACGGTGCCGCCGGTCATGTACTCGCAGCCATTGGAGCCGACACCCTCGACCACCGCCGTGGCGCCCGAGTTGCGCACGGCGAAGCGTTCACCCGCCAAGCCCGCCGCGAACAGCGCGCCAGAGGTGGCGCCATACAGCACGGTGTTGCCGATGATGGTGTTCTCGTTGCTCTTCAGCTTGGAGGACGGGCCGGGACGCACCACGATGGTGGCGCCGGAGAGACCCTTGCCCACATAGTCGTTGGCGTCGCCGAAGACTTCCAGCTTCAGCCCATTGACACCGAAAGCCCCCAGGGACTGCCCGGCCGACCCGCGCAGGCGCACGGTTACATGGTCCGGCTGCAGCTTTACCTTGCGGTACTTGGCGACGATCTGCGAGCTGAACTTGGTGCCGATGGCGCGATGCGTGTTCCGGATGTTGTATTGGAGCTGCATCTTCTCACCGGAGAGGAAGAAGGGCTGGGCGTCGGCGATCATCTGCGCGTCCAGCGTCTCGGGTACCTCGTTGCGGCCCACGCGGGTGCAGTAGCGCGCATGCGGGCCGGGGTCGGCCTGGGCCAGGATGGGGTTGAGGTCGAGGTCATCAAGATAATCCGCGCCGCGGGAGACCTGATGCAGCAGGTCGGTGCGGCCGATGATCTCCCTGACCGACTTGAAGCCCAGCGAAGCGAGGATTTCGCGCACCTCCTCGGCCACGAAGGAGAACAGGTTGATGACCTTCTCCGGCGTGCCCTCGAACTTCTGGCGCAGCGCCTCGTCCTGCGTGCACACGCCCACCGGGCAGGTGTTGGAGTGGCACTGGCGCACCATGATGCAGCCCATGGCGACGAGGCTGGCCGTGCCGATGCCGAATTCCTCGGCGCCCAACATGGCGGCGATGACCACATCACGCCCGGTCTTGATGCCGCCATCGGCGCGCAACACCACCTGATGGCGCAGGCGGTTGAGCATGAGCACCTGATGCGCCTCGGAGAGGCCCATCTCCCACGGCATGCCCGCGTATTTCACGCTGGATTGCGGCGAGGCGCCGGTGCCACCGACATGGCCGGAGACCAGGATGGCGTCGGCCTTGGCCTTGGCCACGCCGGCGGCGATGGTGCCGATGCCGGAGCGCGAGACCAGCTTCACGCAGACCGTGGCGTTCGGGTTGATCTGCTTGAGGTCATAGATGAGCTGCGCCAGATCCTCGATGGAGTAGATATCGTGATGCGGCGGGGGAGAGATCAGCGTCACGCCGGGGGTGGCGTGGCGCAGCCGTGCGATCAGCTCGGTCACCTTGAAGCCGGGCAGCTGCCCGCCCTCACCCGGTTTCGCGCCCTGCGCGACCTTGATCTCGATCTCCTTGCAATCATTTAGATATTCGGCGGTGACGCCGAAGCGGCCCGAGGCGATCTGCTTGATTGCGGAGGAGGCGTTGTCGCCGTTCGGGCGCGGCTCGGCGCGGGACGGGTCCTCGCCGCCCTCACCTGAGTCAGACCGCGCGCCGATACGGTTCATGGCGATGGAGAGCGTCTCATGCGCCTCGGGGCTCAGCGCGCCCAGCGAGATGCCGGGGGCCAGCAGGCGCTTGCGGATTTCGGTGATGCTCTCGACCTCATCCACCAGCACCGGGGTCCGGCCGTCACGGCGGAAATCCAGCAGGTCGCGCAGCGCCACCGGCTTTTGCTTGCGCACCATCTCGGTATAGCGCTTGTACGCCTTGTAGGAGTTGGTGCCGACGGCGGTTTGCAGCAGATGCACCGCGTTGTTGTCGAAGGCGTGGATCTCGCCGGTCCTGCGCAGGCGGTACATACCGCCGATTTCCAGCGGCACGACATTGCCGCTCCAGGCGGATTTGTGCAGCTCCAGCACCTCATGCGCGATGCCGGGCAGGCCGATGCCGGAAATGCGCGAGGGCATGCCGGGGAAGAACTCGCCCACCAGCGCGCGGGAGAGACCGATGGCCTCAAAGTTGTAGCCGCCGCGATAAGAGGAGACGACGGAGATGCCGAGCTTGGACATCACCTTCAGCAGGCCTTTATCCACCGCTTTTTTGTAACGGTAGACGCATTCCTTGAGGCTGAGATTGCCGAACAGGCCGCGCGCATGGCGGTCGGCGATGCATTCCTGCGCCAGGTAGGCGTTGACCGTGGTGGCTCCCACGCCGACGAGCACGGCGAAATAATGCACGTCCAGGCACTCGGCGGCGCGCACGTTCAGCGAGGTGAAGGTGCGCAGCGACTGGCGCACCAGATGCGTGTGCACCGCGCCGGTGGCGAGGATCATGGGGATCGGCGCGCGCTCGGGGTTCATCGCTTCGTCGGTAAGGATGACGTGGGTACAGCCGGCGCGGACGCCTTCCTCGGCCTCGCGGCGAATGCGCTCGATGGCGCGGCGCAGGCCGCCCTCACCGTTCGCCACCTTGAAGGTGCAGTCCACCACGCAGGCATGCTCGCCCATGGTCTTGCGCATGGCCTCGAATTCCACCGTGGAAAGCACGGGGGAATCAAGCTGCAGCAGGTCGCACTGCTCGGAATCCTCGTCCAGCACGTTGCCGAGATTACCCAGACGCGTCTTCAGCGTCATCACCCGGGTTTCACGCAGGGAGTCGATGGCCGGGTTCGTCACCTGGCTGAAGCTCTGGCGGAAGTAATGGTGCAGGCCGCGATATTTGTCGGACAGCACGGCGAGCGGCGTGTCGTCACCCATTGAGCCGATGGCCTCCTGCGAATCCTCCACCATCGGGTGCAGAATCAGTTCCATCTCCTCCAGCGTGAAGCCCACGGCGAGCTGGCGGCGGCGCAGCCCCTCGGCATCCAGCTTCACCGGCTCCGGCGCGTCGGTCTTCACGATATGGTCGATGACCGTGATGCGCTTGACCCAGGCGCCGAAATCCTGCCGGGCGGCCAGCATGTCCTTCATGTCCTGGTCGTGGTAGAATTTTGCCTCATCGAGGTCCACGCCGATGGTCTGGCCGGGGCCGACCGCGCCCTTCTCGACGATCTCTTCCTCGTCCAGCTTCACCATGCCGGTCTCGGAACCGACAATCAGCATCTTGTTGCGCGTGACCGAGTAGCGCAGCGGGCGCAGGCCGTTGCGGTCAAGCCCGGCGATGACGAAGCGGCCATCGGTGGCGGCCACGGCGGCGGGGCCGTCCCACGGTTCCATCACGGCATTGCAGTAGGAGAACAGGTCGCGATGCGACTGCTTCATGGTCGCGTCCGCGCCCAGAGCGGGCGGGATCATCAGAGCCTTGGCCATGGGCGCATCACGCCCGGCGCGGACCAGCAGCTCGAACACATTGTCCAGGGCGGCGGTGTCTGAGCCGCCGGCCTGCACCACGGGCTTCACGTAGTCCAGGAACTCATCCAGGCCTTCCGCGCCCAGGCGCGTCTCGTGACTGCTCATCCAGTTGATGTTGCCGGCGACGGTATTGATCTCGCCATTATGCGCCAGCATGCGGAAAGGCTGCGCCAGCTTCCAGGTGGGGAAGGTGTTGGTGGAGTAGCGCTGATGATAGATGGCGAAGCGCGAGACAAAGCGCTCGTCCAGCAGGTCCGGGTAGAAATCCGTCAGGCTCGCGGCCAGGAACATACCCTTATAGATGATGCTGCGGCAGGAGAGCGAGCAGAAATACAGCTCGGGGATCTGCGCCTCGATGGCTGCTTTCTCGATCTTGCGGCGGATGATGTAGAGTTCGCGCTCGAAATCATCCTCGGAGATGCCGCGCGCGTTCCAGAGCATGATCTGCTCGATCTCGGGGCGGGTGGCGTTGGCCTTCTCGCCAATGCAGTCGACATTGATGGGCACCTGACGCCAGCCGTAAATCCGGTAGCCGAAATTCAGGATCTCGGTCTCGACGATCTGGCGGCAGCGCTCCTGCGCACCGAGATCGGTTTTCGGCAGAAACACCTGGCCGATGGCGATGGGCCCCTCGCGCAGGCCGTCACCGCCGCGGCGGATTTCGGCGGCGAAGAAATCATGCGGGATTTCGATATGGATGCCAGCGCCGTCGCCGGTCTTGCCGTCAGCGTCCACGGCGCCGCGATGCCAGAGGGCTTTCAGCGCGTCGATGCCCGCCTGCACAATGTCACGGCGCTTCTTGCCGTCCAGCGCGGCGACAAGGCCCACGCCGCAGGCGTCATGCTCCTGCTCGGACGAATACGTCTCGCGCAGGATGGTCTTGTTCTTTTCCCAGCCGGCCAGGAATTCGGTTGCGGTTTCTTCGGTCATTTTGGTCTTACTCCGCGGCTTGAACATTGGTGGCGGCGAGGAAATGATGATGGATGGCGGCGGCGGCGTCACGCCCGTCGCGGATGGCCCAGACGACGAGGGAGGCGCCGCGCACGATGTCGCCAGCGGCGAACACGCCGGGCAGGCTGGTCTCGAAGGTCTTGGGGTGCGCCTTCAGCGTACCCCAGCCGGTGAGCCGCAGCCCCGGCTCGTTGAACGCCGCCGGCAGGTCCTCGGGGTCGAAGCCCAGCGCCTTGATGACGAGATCGGCCTTCACCGTGAAGGCCGAGCCTTCGATGGTTTCCACGGATTGGCGGCCCGAGGCATCCGGCAGGCCGAGATGCATGCGGATGGCGCGCACGCCGGTAACGGTGTCATCGCCCAGGAAGGCTTCCGGGGCGGCGAGCCAGGTGAAGGTCACGCCTTCTTCCTCGGCATTCTTCACTTCGCGCAAGCTGCCCGGCATGTTCTGGCGGTCGCGGCGGTATAGGCAGGTGACGCTCTTGGCTTCCTGACGGATGGCGGTGCGCACGCAATCCATCGCGGTGTCGCCGCCGCCAATGACCACCACATCCTTGCCCTTGGCGTTCAGCAGGCCGGAGTCGAAATCCGGCACCGCGTCGCCCAGGCTCTTGCGGTTGGAGGTGATGAGGTAGTCCAGCGCGCGGACAATGCCCTTGAGGCCCGAACCCGGGCCGGTGATCTCGCGCGGCTTGTAGACGCCGGTGGCAACCAGCAGCGCGTCATGCTTGCCGCGCAGCGCGGCGAAGGAGGTCTCACCGCCGATATCGGCGTTGAGGACGAATTTGATGCCGCCCTCCTCCAGCCATTTCCAGCGGCGGAGCACGATCTCCTTCTCCAGCTTGAAGCCGGGAATACCGTAGATCAGCAGCCCGCCGACGCGGTCGTGCCGGTCGTACACCGTAACCTGATAGCCGCGGGCGCGCAGGGCCTCGGCCGCCGCCAAGCCCGCCGGGCCGGCGCCGATGATGCCGACACTCTCCGGCAGCTCACGCGCCGGGCGGATGGGCTTGACCCAGCCTTTCTCGAACGCGGTGTCGGTCACGTAGCGCTCCACCGCGCCAATGGTGACAGACTCGAAGCCCTTCTCGATGACGCAATTGCCCTCGCACAAACGGTCCTGCGGGCAGATGCGGCCGCAGATCTCGGGGAAGGTGTTGGTGGCGGAGGACAGCTCATACGCCTCTTCCAGCCGCCCCTCGGCGGTGAGCTTCAGCCAGTCGGGGATATTGTTGGAGAGCGGGCAGTTCACCGAGCAGAATGGAATGCCGCACTGGCTGCACCGGCTGGCCTGGGCCTGGGCGGTGGCGGGCACGAAATCCTCATAGATCTCGTTGAAATCCTCCCGGCGTTCCGCGGCTTCACGCTTTTCCGGCGTCTGCTGCGGCAGGGAGATGAATTTCAGCATGCGCTCGGTCATGGTTCCGCCTCATCAAAATTGCGGCGGCGCAGGGTGAGCCGCGCCGCCATCCGGTTAATAATGCGGTCTTAACGTAGTTTTTGGCGGATCGCCAGGACTTTTTTCAAATTAAGGTAGTTGTGCTGACCTTGTTTTTAAAAACCCCTCTAATAAAACAAGTTTTTCGTGGGGTTGCTGTGGTTATTAGGTCCGGATAACGTACTATCCCTGAAAATATATATCGCGGCGGCCGCCGGTGGGGCGGTAGCGTGCGAGATATGCGGGCAGAATCAGCTTCATCGGCGTGGGCGTGAGGGCGAGCGCTGCGAAATCCGGCATGCCGGGCGAAACCACATTATCCCGCGCCAGCAGCGCGATCTGGTCCCGTGTCAGCAGCTTGCCGGGCAGATGCTCCAAGACCATCGCCTGCAGCCGCGCCAGCCATGGCGGCAGGTCCAGAATGCGGCGCGGACGGCCAATGATCTCCAGCATCAGCGCCACCAGCGCGCGGAAGGTTTTCACCTCCGGCCCGCCAAGCTCAAAAATCCTGCCCTGGGCCTCCCGCGCCAGGGATGCGATGACGGCATCCGCCACATCCCCCACATAGACGGGCTGGAATTTCGTCTCCCCGCCGACAATGGGGATGACTGGTGACAGTACCGCCATGGAAGCGAAGCGGTTGAAGAAATTATCCTCGGCCCCAAAGAGAATCGACGGGCGCAGTACCACCGCGCGGGGAAAGGCGGCGCGCGAGGCGGCCTCGCCGGCGGCTTTGGTGCGGGCGTATTCGCTGGGGCTGGCGGCATCCGCGCCGATGGCGGAGACATGGATGAGGTGCCGCGCGTTGGCGGCGGCGGTCAGGCGGGCGATTCGCGCCGCGCCCTCAACATGCACGCGCTGGAAATCGCCTTTGCGGCGCTCGGCCAGGATACCGACGAGATTTACCACAATTTCAGCATCCTGCACGACACGGGCGACATCGGCTTCCGCCCCCGCCGGGGCGTAAAGCGGGACAATATCACCGCATCCCCCCATGGGACGCAGGAACATGGCGGCTTCTGTGTCCCGCACCGCGACACGCACGATATAGCCGCGCGCCGCCAGACGCTGCACGACATGCCGGCCTAAAAATCCTGAGCCACCGAAAACCGTGGCAATCTTTCGCTCGGACAGCATGGCACCCCCTGTTTGTTCTGATCTGTTTGAAGCTTTAGCACTTTTTCTCGCATCGGCGGAGTTGACGCCGCCGTTCAGCCGCATTAAACGCCGCCCCACGATGCTACGGCATCTTGCCCCGGCCGGGTTGCACCGGCCAGCGCAAAAATGGTGTGCCCAGGTGGCGGAATTGGTAGACGCACTAGCTTCAGGTGCTAGCGCTCGCAAGGGCGTGGAGGTTCGAGTCCTCTCCTGGGCACCATTTTTTACCAAAAAATTAGGTGATATATGAGCAAAATCCGGCTGCATCAGCATGATTTGCCGGCGGGGCTCGATCTTGGTCCGGTCGTCGCCATCGACACGGAAACCATGGGGCTCGACCCCAGGCGCGACCGGCTCTGCCTCGTGCAACTCTCCTCCGGCGACGGCACGGCGCATCTGGTGCAGATCATTCCCGAGCGCCTTGGCGGCCAGGGGGCAAATTGCCCTAACCTCAAGGCGTTGCTCACCAATCCTGACGTAACAAAGCTGTTCCACTTCGCGCGGTTTGACATCGCGGCGCTGGAGAACGGGCTTGGTGTGGTCACCGCGCCGGTGGTCTGCACCAAGATCGCGGCCAAGCTGACCCGCACCTATACGGACCGGCAGGGGCTGAAGGAGCTGTGCCGGGATTTGGCGGGGGTTGATATCTCCAAACAGCAGCAGACCAGCGACTGGGGCGCGGCGGCGCTAACCCCGGAGCAGCTCGCCTATGCGGCTTCGGACGTGCTGCATCTGCATGTCATCTGGGCGAAGCTGGAGACACTGCTGATCCGCGAGAACCGGCTGGAGATCGCCAAGGCGGCTTACGCCTTTCTGCCCACGCGCGCGAAACTTGACCTGCTGGGCTACGTGGATCCAGATCTGTTCGCGCACTGAGCAAATTGTACCGTTACACAGCGTTGCCACGCACATGTTGACCAGCGGCCCCGCCCTGTTCATATCGTGCGCATGAACAGCGGCGAACATGCCCTGCCCACCGCGATCGCGGAGCGGGCGGGCCACACCCAAGACGCCGCCGACCTGGCCATCGCCCGCGATGTTCTGGCGACGGAGGCGGCGGCGCTTGCCGCGCTCAGCGCCTCACTGGGGGCGGAATTTCTGGCCGCCATTAATTGCCTGATCGCCGTCACCGGCCGCGTGGTTGTCACCGGCATGGGTAAATCCGGCCATGTGGCGCGGAAAATCGCCGCCACCATGGCCTCCACCGGTACGCCCGCCTTGTTTGTTCACCCGGCCGAAGCCGCGCATGGGGATCTCGGCATGATCGTGCCGGGGGATGCGGTCATCGCGCTTTCCAATTCCGGCGAGGCGCAGGAGCTGGCGGCCATTGTCGGCCATGCGCACCGAATCGGGCTGCCGCTGATCGGCGTGACGTCGCGGGCTGAAAGCACGCTGGGGCAGGCATCGACAATTCTGCTGCTGCTGCCCCCGGCGCCGGAAGCTGGGCCGATCGGCCTGGCGCCGACCACCAGCACCACGCTGCAAATGGCGCTGGGCGATGCCATAGCCGTGGCGCTGCTGGCCAGGCGCGGGTTCTCAGCCAAGGATTTCAGGGACTTTCACCCCGGCGGCAAGCTGGGGGCGCGGCTGAAGCGCGTGCGCGAGCTAATGCACAAGGATGCGGAGCTGCCATTGGTGCCGCCCGGCACCACCATGGACAAGGCGCTCATCACCATGACCGCCAAGCGTTTTGGCCTGCTGGGCGTGGTGGACGAGGCGGGCCGGTTGCTCGGCGTGGTAACGGATGGCGATTTGCGCCGCGCCATGAGCCCCACTTTGCTCTCCCGTGACGTAGTGGAGATCATGAACCGTGCGCCCAAGACGATTGGGCCGGATGCGCTGGCTGAAGATGCGCTACGTGAAATGAATGCAACGTCCCGCCCTGTTACCGCCTTATTTGTGGTAGATGACGCGAACATGATTCGGGGTATTCTGCATATTCACGATCTTTTGCGCGCGGGGTTCGTATGAACGACATCGTGCATGAGAGCGCGCTGGATAACATCCACCGGCACAGCGCCGAGGAGCTTAAGGCATTAACGCGCAAGCGGCCTTATATTACGCTGCTCAAGCGCCTGCTGCCGCTGGCGGGGGTCGTGTTGCTTATCGCGCTGGCCTTGGCGCCGTCCTGGAAATCCGGGCCGGATGCGAACCGCGTGGCCTACCATCTGCAGGCGGGAACAGGCAGCGGGCCAGCCTCGCGGCTGCTCGGCGCCTCCTATCACGGCACCGACCAGCAGGGGCAGCCCTTTACCGTCACCGCCGACAGCGCCGAGGAAAAAGATGCGAATGACGTGCTCCTGGCCGCGCCGGTTGGCGATATCACGCTCAAATCCGGCGCGTGGTTGATGCTGAAATCCAAGTCTGGGGTGTACCACCAGGCAACCAACATGTTGGACCTCTCCGATGATGTCACGCTCTACCGCAATGACGGCACGACCATGACCACGGCGGCGGCGAATATCGACATGCATGCGGGCAGTGCCAGCAGCGTTACGCCCGTGCAGGTGGAAGGACCGTTCGGCACGCTCACAGCGGCGCAGGGCTTCACCTTGACCAATCGCGGCGCGCTGGTGACATTTAACGGCCCTGCCACACTCATACTCATCCAGGCGCGATGAAATTTATTCTGACCACGCTCGCCGTGCTTTGCGCGGCACCCGCCCTGGCGCAGAACCTCGACCTTGGCGGCACGCCGGGTGCGCCGCCGCAGCCGATCCAGATCACCGCGGCGCAGGGGATCACTTGGTCGCAGGACGCGCAGACCGTGACCGCCAACAGCAACGCCAAGGCCGTGCGTGGAGATGTGACCGTGCTGGCGGACCAGCTGGTGGCGCATTACCGCAAGAAGCCAGGCGCGGCTCCTGCCCCTGCCTCGCCCTCGGCCAACCCCACCGATGCGCTGGAGCAGGGCGGCACCGAGCTTTATGAGTTGGACGCCATCGGGCATGTGCATATTTTTACCCCCACGGATAACGCCTGGGGCGACCATGCCGTGTACAGCATGGATTCGCAGGTGCTGGTGCTGACGGGCGCCGCGCTGAAGCTGACCACGCCGCAGGACACTATCACCGCGCGGGATTCCATTGAGTATTACTCCGGCGCGCATAAGGCGATCGCACGTGGCAACGCGCTGATCGTGGCCAGCGATGGCCGCTCCATCGCCGCCGATGTCATCACCGGCTATCTGGCATCCCCCACCCCGGCAGCGGCAGGCGCCAAACCCGCCGCCACCGACGCGTTGTCCGGCCAGGGCGGGCAATTACAGAAGGTCGAAGCCGTGGGCCATGTCGTTATCCATACCGTTTCCGACACCGCGACGGGTGATACCGGCGTGTACCTGCCGCCCACGGGCCAGGCGCGGCTGGGGGGGAATGTGCATATCATCCACGGGCCGAACCAGCTTGCCGGGGCGGATGCCCTGGTGAACATGAAAACTGGAATCGCCACGCTGCTCGCCGGGCCGGGGGGGCAGGTTTCTGGCACCATTCTGCCCGGCTCGGGCGGTGGCACCCAATGAGTAACACGGCAGAGGCCGCATCCAGCGGGCTGGTCGCCACAGGGCTCGGCAAGCGCTTCAAGAAGCGGCCGGTGGTGCGCAATGTCTCCCTTTCAGTGAAGCGCGGCGAGGCGGTGGGGTTGCTCGGGCCCAACGGCGCCGGCAAGACCACCACCTTTTATATGATCGTCGGGCTGATTGCGCCGGATAGCGGCACCATCAGCCTGGACGGCGCGGAAATCTCCGGTCTGCCGATGTACCGCCGGGCCCGGCTCGGCATCGGCTATCTGCCGCAGGAGGCAAGCGTGTTCCGCGGCCTGAATGTGGAACAGAACATCATGGCGGCGCTAGATGTGGTGGAGCCGGACCGCGACAAGCGCGAGGACATCCTCACCGAGCTGCTGGCGGAGTTCAGCATTTCGCATCTGCGCCGTACCCCTGCTTTGGCCCTGTCCGGCGGTGAGCGCCGCCGGGTGGAAATCGCCCGCGCGCTGGCGACCGGCCCCAATTACATTCTGCTCGACGAACCGCTGGCGGGTATCGACCCCATCGCCGTGGGTGAGATCCGCGATCTTGTCTCGCATCTGAAGCATCGTGGTCTCGGCGTGCTCATCACTGACCATAATGTCCGCGAGACGCTGGAGATCATCGACCGCGCGTATATTCTTTACGATGGTCAGGTGCTGATGGAAGGTGTGCCAGAAGAGGTGGTGGCGCATCCGGATGTGAGGCGCGTGTATCTGGGTGAAAAGTTTAGTATGTAGCAGTTCTGAGTCATGCACTTTCCGGGCCAAAAAGCTTGGAAGGGGCGTGAAACTACGCTAATGTGCTGGCATGGCTTTTGCTCCATCCCTTGGACCACGCTTGGATATGCGCCAGTCGCAGTCGCTGGTGATGACGCCGCAGCTGCGGCAGGCCATCCAGTTGCTGCAATATTCCAATCTTGAGGCCAGTGCATTTATCGAAGAGGAATTGCTGAAAAACCCGCTACTTGAGCGGGTTGACGGGCCGGAGACGGTCACCGCCATTGAGGCGGCGATGGACCCCGCGCCGCCGCCGATGCTGGGTGAACCAGATGCGGCGAGCTTCGCCGGGAGCGGTATGCTGCCGGAAGCGGCGCAAGCCCCATTGGATATGGATGTCAGCAATGTGTACGACGCTGGCACCGGCGCCGATGGCTATGGGGCCAGCGGCAGTGGCGGTGGGATGGATGGCGATGATGACTGGAACTCCATTGAGGCCATTGGCGCCGAAAAACCGAATTTGCGGGAGCATCTGGAGCAGCAGGCGCGGCTGGCGTTTTCCACCCGCGCGGAGCTGACCATCGCGGCGGCACTGATCGCGGTTCTGGACCCGGCGGGGCGGCTCAGCGAGAACCCGGAGCGGATGGCCGAGGTGCTGGGCGCGACGCTGGAGGCATTCGAGGCCGTGCGCGCGAAAATGCTGCGCTTCGACCCTGTCGGGGTATTCGCCGTGGATCTGGCGGAATGTCTGGCGGTGCAGCTGGAAGAGAAAAACCGGCTGGACCCGGCGATGCAGGCGCTGCTGAAGAATCTGGAGATGCTGGCCCGGCGGGAAATGCGCGCCCTGCAGGAGATTTGCGGCGTGGATTCGGCGGACCTTGCCGACATGCTGGGCGAGCTGCGGCGGCTGGACCCAAAGCCCGGGGCGCGATTTGAGAGCGAGCCCTTGCGCCCGCTGGTGCCGGATGTGCTGATGCGTGCGGCGCCGGTCACGGAAGATGGTATAAGTGACTGGATTTTAGAGATAAATCCGGAGACCATGCCGCGTTTGCTGATCCGCCGGGGGTTTCACGCACGGATGACGGCCTCGGCCTCGCGCGAGACCAAGAACTTTCTCTCCGAGCAGATGCAGGGCGCCACCTGGCTCGTCAAAGCCCTGGAATCCCGCGCCCAGACGATTCTGCGCGTCTCGGCCGAGATCGTGCGCCGGCAGGATGGTTTTTTCCGCCATGGCATCTCGCATCTGCGCCCGCTCACGCTGCGGGACGTGGCGGCCGAGGTGGAGTTGCATGAGAGCACGGTAAGCCGCGTGACTTCCAACAAATCCATCGCCACGCCGCGCGGGATTTTTGAGCTGAAATTCTTCTTCACCACCGCGCTCGCGGGTGCGAACGGGGAGACGCACAGCGCCGAGACGGTGCGCCACCGGGTGCAGCAGCTCATCGCGGGTGAAAACCCGAAAAATATTTTGTCAGATGACGCCGTAGCCGCATTATTGCAGAAAGAAGGCATAGACATAGCACGGCGGACCGTGGCCAAATACAGGGAGGCGTTGCGTATACCAGGCTCGGCGCAGCGCAAGCGGGAAAAAATGCCCGCGTAGCGGAGGCTTTAAAAAAAGGGAGTGGCCTCCGGGAGTTACGAGCCATTCTGTTCGGGAGAAGACCATGCAACTAACGGTCTCTGGCAAACAAGTCGATTTGTCCGACGCGCTGCGTGTGCACGTGGGCAAGCATCTGGATACCATAACAACCAAATATTTCGACCAGGCGCTGGAAGCGCAGGTAACATTCAGCAAGGCGCGCAGCTTTTTCACCTGTGACATCAATCTGCATGCCGGGCGCGGCATTACCGTGCGCGGTGAGGGTGAGGCCGCCGATGCGCATGCCGCGTTCGATGATGCGGCCGAGCATATCGCCACCCGTCTGCGCCGCTACCGCCGCCGCGTCTCCCAGCACGCGCGCGATGAAGGCAACCGCGCCAAGCCGGAGGCCGGGCGGCAATATGTGCTGCAGCCGGAAGCCGAGACCGAACATGAACCGACAACCACGCCGGAGGTGAAAGGCGAGGAACTGCACGCTGTTGTGATTGCTGAATCCGCCACCGCCATCGAGACGCTGAGCGTGCGCGATGCGGTGATGCGCATGGATCTGGCGTTTCAGCCGGTACTGATGTTCCGCAACTCCAAGACCAGCCAGCTAAACGTGGTGTACCGCCGCGCTGATGGCCATGTAGGTTGGATAGACCCGGGTACCGTGTAACCTGAAGGAACGGGGCGGGCGCGAACCCGCCCCGGTTTTTTCCTTTAAATGTAAGGCGGTAAAGTATAACCCTTGGGCGAGAGGGTGAAAATCTCACACCCCGTTTCGGTAACACCCAGCATATGCTCGAACTGCGCCGAGAGTGAGCGGTCGCGGGTTACCGCCGTCCAATCATCATCCAGAATCTTCACTTCCGGACGGCCGATATTCACCATTGGCTCGATGGTGAAGAACATGCCCGGCTTGAACACCGCGCCCTCTCCCCGCCGGCCGAAATGCAGCACGTTGGGCGGCTCATGGAATTTCGTGCCGATGCCGTGGCCGCAGAAATCCCGCACCACGGAGAAGCGCTGTCCCTCGACGTAAGACTGGATCGCGTAACCGACATCGCCGAAGGTGTTGCCGGGCTTGACCTGCGCGATGCCGCGCATCAGCGCCTCATACGTGACTTCGATAAGCCGCTTGGCGCGCGTGCTGGGTTGCCCGGCCACGTACATGCGGCTGGTGTCGCCGTACCAGCCATTCAGGATGACGGTGACATCGATATTCACGATGTCACCGTCCAGCAGTTTTTTATCGCCAGGAATACCATGGCAGACGACATGGTTGATGGAGGTGCAGATGGATTTGGGGAAGCCGCGATAGTTCAGCGGCGCCGGAATAGCGCCGTGCGCGACAATGAAATCGTGGCATAGCTGGTTCAGCCGCTCGGTGGTCACGCCTGGCACGACATGCGGCCCGATCATGTCTAGAGTCTCCGCCGCGAGTGCGCCGGCGGCGCGCATCGGGGCAAAATCCTCCGGTTTGTAGATTACTATGCGCCGGGACTCGGCACCGCCATCCATCATCAACTCAATCCCAATGTTACAATCTTGCGCATGGCTTAGCACAGGCCATGCGCCCAAGCCAAAGCCCAGCTTAGAGGGCCAGTGGCCGGGTCATGGCCTCGGGGTCCACCCATTTGTCAAATTGGGCCGCCGTGAGCACGCCTAGTTGAAAAGCCGCCTCGCGCAAGGTGAGGTTATCGTGATGCGCCTTTAGTGCCACCTTGGCCGCGTTCTCGTAGCCAATATGCGGGTTCAGCGCGGTGACGAGCATCAAATTCCGGGCCAAATTCTCCGCGATTTTCGCGCGCGCGGGCTCGATGCCGCTGGCGCAATGGGTGGTGAAGGAGTCCAGCGCCTCGGCCAGCAGGTGGGCTGAGTCGAGGAAATTATGCAGCATCACCGGCTTGAACACGTTGAGCTGGAAATTGCCTTGGCTGCCGGCAAAGGCGACCGCGTGGTCGTTGCCGAAGACCTGCACCGCCACCATGGTCAGCGCCTCGCACTGGGTGGGGTTGATCTTGCCGGGCATGATGGAGGAGCCTGGCTCGTTCTCGGGGATCAGCAACTCGCCGATGCCGGTGCGCGGGCCGGAGGCGTACCAGCGCACATCGTTGGCGATTTTCATGGCGGCTCCGGCCAGCACGCGCAAGGCGCCGGAGGCTGCCACCAGCGCGTCATGCGCCGAAAGGGCGGCGAATTTGTTGGGGGCGGTGATGAAAGGTTTCTCGGTCTCCAGGGCGATGAACTCCGCCGCCGTGGCGCCGAAATTCGGATGCGCGTTCAACCCCGTACCCACCGCCGTGCCGCCGACGGCAAGCTCGTACAGCCCCGGCAGCGTGGCCTCAATGCCCGCGAGCGCGGCATCGAGCTGCGCCTGCCAGCCGGAGATGACCTGCCCCAGCGTGACTGGGGTGGCGTCCTGCAGATGCGTGCGCCCGGTCATCACCACATCGGCAAAAGCGAGGGTTTTGGCGGCGAACACCTCCGAAAGCCGTCTGATGGCCGGGAAGAGGGCGCTGTGCAGCACCTCCACGGCGGCGATGTGCATGACCGTGGGAAACGTGTCGTTGGAGGATTGGCTGTGGTTCACGTCGTCATTGGGGTTAATGGGCTTTTTGCTGCCCAGCACCCCGCCCGCAATCTGGATGGCGCGGTTGGCGATGACCTCATTGGCGTTCATGTTGCTCTGCGTGCCGGAGCCGGTCTGGAACACGACCAGGGGGAATTCATCGTCCCACTTGCCGTCGATCACCTCCTGCGCCGCCATCACGATGATCTGGGCCTTTTCCGCTGGCAGCTGCCCCAGCCCCTGATTAGCCAGGGCGCAGGCCTTCTTCAGGATGCCGAAACCACGGATGACATCCCTGCCCCACACGTAATTGCCGCGGCCAATGACGAAATTCTGTAGAGAGCGCTGGGTCTGCGCGCCCCAGAGCCGCGCCGCTGAAACGGTAACCTCGCCCAGCGCGTCATGCTCGATCCGTGTTTTCGTCATCACAAATTCCCATTCAAAAAGCCCAAGGCGGGCAATGGTTTCCACCGCCGGGGCAGATCTGTCCGGCGGATGGGTTTCACCATGTAACGTGGGGTTGGCTGGTCGGCTCTTTCAAGGAAGCCCGCGTACGCGCGTAGCTGGGCTTCGCGCCACGCTTGGTCCCGCAGGGCGGCATTGCGGCTGGGAAAGATTTCCGCGATGCGGATGACACGGTCGATAACGGCGATGACGGCCCAGAGGGAATCCTCGCTGGACGCGCGCTTATCGGGGACGAACTCTGCCATCTCACCTCCGTATTGCGATTATATGGCACGTCCGCGGAAAATTAAGTGCATTTTTTGGCGCAAGGCCGCTTCGGCCAGGGCGGCGAGCACGCGCGGGTCGGATATGAGGTAGCGCCCAGCCAGGCGCCGCGGGTTGTAGGCTAGGCGGTGCAGCCATTCCAGCCCGCATTGGCGCATCCAGAGCGGGGCGCGCCTTGCCGTGCCGGCGGCGAATTCCAGCGCCGCGCCGATGCACAAGCCCACCCCCACGGCCCCCTCGCGCGCGGCCACGGCATAGGCCAGCAGCTCCTGCGCCGGCGAGCCCACGGCGAGGAAGGTGAAGGGCGCCTGAGCCGTGTGGATGAATTCCACCGCCGCGGCGAAGCCCGCGTGATCGTGCAGCAGGCCCATTGGCGGGTCGTGGTGAATGAACTCGATCTCGGGGTAGCGCGCCGCCAGTACCGCGAAATCCGCATCCCGCATGCCCAGCACGGCGACACGCCGGCCAGTCAGGCGCGGCAGCAAGGCGGCTGTGAGATCCGCCCCGGTGACCGCTGGCGCGCAGGCCAGCCCCAGCGCCCGGGCGCAGAGATAGATCAGCCGCGAATCCATCAGGCAGACCATGGCGCGGCGGTACACATCATGCAGCGGGGGGATGCGCAGCAGCCGGTCTATATGGTCGGCATTGGCGGTGACGACATAGGCGAAGCGGGCGCTGGCTGGGCGGGCCAGCAGACGGTCCAGCGCTTGCTGCTGGCTGATATCGGTGAACTCGACACCCAGCAGCGGGATCATGGTGTCCAGCTCAGCCCGAGTGTCAGCACGTGCTCATTGGCGGCGGAAAGATAGTTCGCCTGCCGGTCGTTGAAGGTGTAGTCGCCGTTCAGGGCGAGCCTGGGGTTGAGGTGCCACTGCATGTCCATACGCCCGGTGAACAGGGTCTCGCGCAAGGGGCTGTGCAGGTAGTCAGCGCGGGAAATCCTTGCCTCGGTTTTGAAGGTGATGTTCTCCATGTATTCGTGGCTGAGGGTGAATTTCGCCTGGGTCAGGGTGTAGGGGGTGGCGCTTACCTCATCCGGGTCGTCGATCTCATGCACCACGCTCAGGCTCACCCGGTCGAGACCGGTCGGCATCCAGTCCAGCCGCGCCTCCAGCACGGGGGCGGTGAGGCTGGGGCTGAAATGCGGCACGCGCCGGGCGATGCCCGCCAGGGCGGACAGCGTCCATAACCCGTCCATTTTGTCCTCCACCCCGGCGAGGAGCTCTTCGGTATTCGTGCTGAACAGCGAGACGCGGTAGTCCGACTGCGTGGCGTGCAGGCGCAGCGCGTAGGTGAGCGGACCGCCGGAGCTGTAGGTGAGCGTCAAGGTTTCGCGGTCATCGCTCCGGTTCTGCATGGCGAGGTCGGGAAACGCGTAGAAGGTGGCGCTGAACTCCGGCTTCAGCGTGAACATGCCTGCGGTGATTTCGTCGCTGGCGCGGAAATCCTTCACCGTGAAAATAAGCGGCTTGGTGACGGCGACCGTGTTGATGGCGAAGCCGGTCTCGGCCTCGCGCGCATAGGCGGCGGAGAGGGTGATCGTCTCACGCGGCAGCTCAATACGCTCGCCGCCGGCAAAAGTGGCGCCGAAATTGTTTTGCGCCGTGTTGTTGGGGTAGGCGGCCTCGTTCACCTGGGCATAGGCGCCAAATCCTGCCACCGGGTCGGTCAGCATCAGGCTGGGCATGGCGGTGAGCAGGGCCGAGCCGGAGGAGCCGTTGGGGGCTGAATCGTACCCAGACGCCAAACCCAGGCTGGGGGCCAGGGTCACGCCGTTCCATTCCCAGCCCGTGGCGCCAGGGGCGAATTGCTTGTGCGTGGCGATGACATTGAATTTGTCGCCGTAGCCGGGCACCCCGGCGGGCAGCAGAGCGTCAAGCTCCTGAGCCCGGCCCGGCCGGGCAAGGGCAGCCAAGACGGCCAGACTCCCTGCGAGAATTACCCTCATGGCGCCATCTACATCTAGTATTAATTTTTTGCAATTTCTAGTATATGTCAACAACCATAGGTAATGCGATTGAGACGCAGACGGCAGGACATAGACGCGACGAAGGGGCTTGCCATTCTGCTCGTGGTTTTCGGGCATCTGGTGGCGCGGGCGGACCCGCTTGGCGTGGGCTGGTACGAGCCGCTGCGCCGCGCGGTCTATGCCTTTCACATGCCGCTCTTCCTGTATCTGAGCGGGCTGGTGGCGGTGAGTTCGGGCATGCTGCTCAGCCCGCGCGCGGCATGGGCGCGGGTGGCGCAGGCGCGGGTGAAGCGGCTGCTGCTGCCGTTCTTCGGCCTGGGACTGCTGGTGGTTCTAGGCAAGTTGCTGGCCGCGCGGGTAATGTATGTGGACAACCCGCCGCCCGCGCTGGCGGCGGGGCTGCTCGAGCTGGTGTGGCACACGGCGGCGAGCCCGGCGCTCTCCATCTGGTATTTGTTCGTGTTGTTCGTGGTCTCCCTGGGCACGATGGCGCTGCTGGACGGACAGCCCGCGCGCTGGCCCTTTTTGCTGGGGCTGAGCCTGCTGCTCTACGCCCTGCCCTTGCCCGCCTGTATGTATGCCGACCGGGTGGGGGAATATGCTGTGTTCTTCGTGCTCGGCGCCGGGGCGGGGTTCGCCGGCGCGCGCTGGGATGGCTTGATGGACCGCACTTGGCCCGCCACTTTGGCGCTGCTGGTGGTGGCGCTGGCGCTAGTGGTGGCGCTTGGCGCGCGGTGGCCGGAAAAATGGGTGCTGCTGCCCGTGGGGGCGCTCTCTCTCCCCGCCATTCACGGGGCCTTAAGGAATATGCCTGCAACATGGCTCCAGGCATTGTTTCTGGTCCTCGGGCGGTACGGGTTCATGATCTATCTTTTCAACACGCTGTTCATCGGGCTCACCAAGGGGCTGCTGCTGCATGTCTGCTCGTGGGATGGGGCGAATTTCCCGCCCTTTGCCTGCGCGCTGATGGCTGCGGGGATTCTTGGGCCCATGGGGCTGAAACGCTACGCGCTGCGGCGCGTGGCTGTGCTGGACCGGTTCACGAACTGAGTCCGGCGGATGCGCTGGAGCGCGGATATCGCCCGGTTCCTGAGGCGCTTGCCGCCTGCCTTGGCGGCGAGCTTTTCGGTGGAGCAGCTCGCGGCCATTGAGCTGCATTTCGGCATGCGCAACCGGGGGCGCCACGCCATAGACTGGCGGTGGCGGGTGCCGCTTCTGCGCGGCTATCTTGTGGTGCTGGCAGGGCGGGAGCGGCGGTAAGCGTGGCTCAATGCTTGAAGTATCCGCCATAGCGCGGCTGGTAGATTTCCGCGTCGGCATAGCCTGACTTGCCATGTATGGTGGTGTTCACGCGCGTGAGCGCGGCACCGGCCAGGATCACCCCGGCCTCTTGCAGCAGCAAGATCGCGGCATGGGCGACACGGCGTGGTGTATGCCCCCACCGCACGCAGAGAAGCGCCGCATCGGCCAGCCGGGCCAGCACGCGGCCCTCGGCTAAAGCAAAAACGGGCGGCACGTCGATGAGCACCACATCGTAATCCTCCCGCAGCGTGTGCAGAAAGGCGGGCAGCACCGGGGCCAGGAAGAGCGAGAGCGCCGCCTTGGCCTGCGTGCCCGCCGGCAGCACATGCAGCGGGCTGAGCTTATCCTGGACGAAAATCTCCCCCCGGGAGGCGAGCCCGGCGAGGTGGTCGGTGAGCCCCGGCGCGCCGGCGACGTTAAAAACCGGATCGAAACTCGGCTGGCGGATGTCGCCGTCTATGGCCAGCACGCGCAGGCCAGCGGCGGCGAGGCTGCGGGCGAAGGCGATGGTGAGCGTGGTTTTGCCCTCGCCGGGGCGGGCGGCGGTGATGGCGACGATGCGGCACTGGCCGGGGGTAAAACCAAGCCCGGTGCGCAGGGCGCGCAATTGCTCCGCATACAGAGAGAACGGCGCCTCCAGCGCGGCGTGGCGGGGGGCGGCGGTTTCCGGCACCAGGGAGAAGCAGCTCAGGCCGAAATGGGCGCGGATGTCATCGCCGGAACGGAAGGAGGTGTCCAGCGCCTCGGCCAGCCCGGCCAGCAATACCCCGGCGCAGAGCCCGAGCCCCAAAGCCGCCCCCAGGATCAGGCTTTTATGTGGCGTGTTGGAGCTGGTGGGGATGGCGGCAGTGGAGAGGATGCGGGCGTCTGGCTTGGTGAGGGAGGCGTCTTGCGCCAGCTGGTCGGCTTGCAGCGTCATGGCGCGCAGCATGTCCCGCGCCGCGTCGGCCCGCTGTTCCAGGGCGCGGATGGGGCCTGATTCTTCGTCCTCCGTCTGGCTCTGCGTCCGCGCCGCGGCAAGGGCGGCTTGCAGTGTCGCGATCTGCGCCGTATCCGCCGCCACCTCGGCACGGGCGGCGTCCAGCTCGCGCCCGGTCTCGGCGTTGATCTCGGAGGTGATGGCGCCGAGCTGGGCGCGGGCGGTTTGCAGATCCGGGTAGTCCGGGCCGTATGCGGTGGAGAGCGACTGCACCTGCGCGGTGAGGTCCGCCTGCTCCTTGCGCAAGGGCAGCAGGTTGGGGGTGATGGCGGCGTTGGCGGCGGCGGCATCGCCGCCCGAGGCTGAGTTCAGCCGTGCCTGGTTCATGGCCAGATCCGCCTGCGCCTCCACCAGCGAGGCGGCAATCCGGCTCGCGGTCTCCGTTGTTAAATTGGCCTGGGTCCCCTGCACCACCCCAGCGGCGGCCCGGGCCTGGGCGAGTTGCGTCTCGGCGGCATTGAGCTGAGCCTGTACGTCCTCCGAATGGTGTTCCAGCCAGGTCTGTGCATCGGTGAGAGAGGCGAAGGACTGGTCGCGCTCATGGTTCAGGTAAAGCTGCATGGCAAGGTTGGCGGCGGTGGCGGCGAGCGCCGGGTCGGTGCTGGTGAAGGAGACCATGAGCACGCGCGAGCCGGGCAGAACGGTGATTTTGAGCGCCCGGCGG
>Ga0255356_1000666_pt1 | contig 23164 bp, 15 predicted proteins | sample HBST100metaG_FD_189944 | JGI IMG/M metagenome (GOLD analysis project Ga0255356, IMG submission 189944) | Peat soil microbial communities from Stordalen Mire, Sweden - H.B.S.T100 | ecosystem: Environmental > Terrestrial > Soil > Wetlands > Peat | place: Sweden: Norrbotten County, Stordalen Mire...
GGGTTGAAGGCTGCGACCGCATGGGCCTGATGATGATGTGCGAGACGCGGCAGATGAGTTCCAGCCCCGAAGGACTGGCGCAGTTGGAGGCGATGGTCAAGCGCTATCGCAACTCGCCATCGATCATCATGTGGTCCATCGGCAATGAGGAGTGGCAACTGCAGGAAGCAATGGCTGAAGAAGGCGCGAAGATCGGCGCGACCATGGTGCGGCGCTGCCACGAACTGGATCCGACCCGCGTGGTGTCGGCTGCGGTGAACGGCACAAACGCCAAGGGAGTCTCAGAAGCCTTCGACATCATCGGCTTCAACTACAACCTGGGCTATCCGGACGACTATCACAAGAAGAATCCGAAGCGGCCGCTCTATGGGTCTGAGACTGCCAGCGCAATTTCAACGCGCGGCGTATACACGACCGACCCGCTGCGGAACACGCTGAGCGCCTATGACACCAACCAGCCTGGATGGGGCGAGACGGCCGAGGGCTGGTGGAAGTTCTACGGGACGCGCGATTGGGAAGCGGGCGGCTTTGCCTGGACCGGTTTCGACTATCGCGGTGAGCCAACGCCCTACGGCTGGCCCTCCATCAATTCGCAGTTTGGCATTGTGGACATGTGCGGATTCCCGAAGGACAGCTTCTACTATTACAAGGCGTGGTGGGGCAAGGATCCCGTGCTGCACCTCTTCCCGCACTGGAATTTTACGGGCCGCGAAGGCGACGAAATCCCGGTGTGGGTCCACTCGAACCTGGATGAGGTTGAGCTGTTCGTGAACGGCAAGAGCGTTGGCAGCCAGAAGGTTCCTCACCTTGGGCACGTGGAGTGGAAGGTGCGGTATGAACCCGGAGTGATTGAGGCGCGCGGCTCAAAGGACGGCAAGGTTGTGCTGACTGAAAAGCGCGAAACCACCGGCCCGGCGGCTTCCATCCGGCTCACCGCGGACCGGACGGAGATTTTTGCCGACGGCGAGGATCTGGTGGTTCTGAAGGTGGAAGTTCTCGATAAGGAAGGCCGTGCAGTGCCGACGGCAGAGAATTCCATCAACTTCAGGGTCTCCGGCGAGGGCGAGTTGATCGGCGTCGGCAACGGCGACCCCAACTGCCAGGAGAGCGACAAGAAGCCAAGGCGTTCGCTTTTCAACGGCTTGGCGCAGGCGATCGTTCAATCAACCAAGAAACCGGGGGAGATCACCATCGAGGCTGTTGGTGGAAGACTGACTCCGGGCAAGGTGACGATCACGACGAAGAGCGTGGAACCGCGGCCCGCAGTTGGTTAAGTGCGACGTTGACCGGCTCTGAGGCTAAATCCAACACAAGAAAATGGCGGCTTGGATGCCGCCATTTTCTTGTGCCCTGCCGGCCGGGAGGAAGTTTCAAGCAACGGTGCATCGCGCAGCCACTTTACGCCAATCAGGGCAGAGCACCGCAGTTGGCAACCCTTTAGAGCATTTTTGGAAAATGGTGTAGACCGAAATTGTGTTTGGTATCCCACCCTTTCCGCAGAAAAAAGCGGAAAGGATGGGGCACGGAAGTCTACAGCAAAAGCCAAAATGCTCTAGAGCGGAAGCGAGGGCAGTTGCTTGCCATGGTGCAAAACGGCTGAAGAAGACTAGAGTGTAGGTGGTGAGATCGCTCAACCATGGGTCCAGGAGCCGCAAGGCGGTCACCCCTTTTCAGGCGCTGCAATTCCTGGATTACAACAACAAGAAAATCAGTAAGGTGAGTTAGAGAAATGCCCGAGTCCATTGATTGGCCACTCAAGACACAGCCGGCGCGGCCACGCCGCCGCATATTCATTTTCCTTGTCGCCGTAGCCGCCGTAATCCTGTTTGGAGGCCGAACGGCGTTATCGTATTGGGTTGACCTGCTGTGGTTCCGGTCGCTCGGCTACGGAGACGTTTTCTGGAAGACACGGGGAATGGAATGGGGCGTCTTCGCGGCTTTTTCCGTGGCCACATTTCTGATTCTGTACTCGGTGTTCTCACTGCTCAAGCGGGCGCATCTGGCCGATTTGCCGAGCGATCATACGATTTTCATCGGGGGCCAGCCGATCAATCTCTCGATCAAGCCGGTTCTGCATTTCGTCGCGATTGGCGTTTCGCTGGTTGTTGCGCTGGCGACCGGCGCCACAATGGAGGCGCAGTGGCCCACGCTGGCGCTCTACTGGTACGCACCGCAGGCCACGGGGAGCGTCGCCGATCCCATCTTTGGCAGGCCGCTGAACTTCTATCTCTTCACCTTGCCCGCCTGGCAACTTATCACCGGCTGGCTGCTTACCCTGGCCGTGCTTGCGTGTATTGCCGCCGTTTTGTTTCTGCTGGTCTCGGGCGGCTCCCGCGCTCTCGGCGGACGGCTCAGCGGCGGCATCCTGCTGCCCTGGCGCGGATTGTCCTTTACGGCTGCGTTCCTGTTGCTCATCCTTGCAATGCGCGTGTATGTCGGCCGGTTTGAGCTTTTGTTTGGCCACCACACAATCTTCGAGGGCGTAACTTACACAGACGCGCATGTGACGCTGACCGGCTTGTTATTCGTCTGTGCGGCGCTGGTGCTTGGCGCGGCGATTGCCCTGGCGAGCGCGGTCTTCAAGCCACGCGGGCGCTGGCTTGTTGCGGCCATTGTTCCGGCCGTAATCTGTTATGCGGCGGTGGGCGTGGTCGGCTGGTACGTCAGCAGTTTTCTGGTCAAGCCGAACGAACTGGTGCGCGAACAGCCCTATATTGCCTACAACATCGAGATGACACGGCAGGCATACGGCCTGGACCGCTTCTCGCAGCGCGAGTTTCCCGCGGAAACAACCGTGGGGGCGACCGACCCGGCCAACAATCAGCCCACGCTGCAAAACATTCGCCTATGGGACGTGCATGCGCTGCAAGACACGCTGCGCCAGATTCAGGAGATTCGCACCTACTACGACTTTCCCGGCATCGATATCGATCGCTACGAGATCGACGGCGCCATGCGCGAGGTCATGCTGTCAGCGCGCGAGCTGAACCAGGACAGACTTCCCGAGAGCAGCCAGAACTGGATCAACGACAAGCTGATCTATACGCATGGCTACGGCATCACCATGAACCCCGTGAATGGGTTCACGCCGGAAGGCTTGCCGACGCTGCTGCTCAGCAACATGCCCGTGCAGAGCACGGTGAAAGGTCTCAATGTTACGCGGCCCGAGATCTATTTCGGCGAGATGACCAACACCGATGTCTATGTAAAGACCGGCCAGCAGGAGTTCAATTATCCTGAGGGCCAGACCAACAACCTCACTTCGTACCAAGGCACGGGCGGCATCGTTGTGGGCGGATTCCTGCGCCGTCTCCTGCTCGCCTTCGACCGCGGCGATATCGCCAAGCTGCCCTTCAGCGACGATGTGAATTCGCAGAGCCGCCTGCTGATGCGACGCAACGTGCGCGACCGCACAGCGGCTCTGGCGCCGTTCCTCACCTTCGATCAGGATCCCTACCTGGTGGTGGGCGACGATGGCCGGCTCTCATGGGTCATGGACGCTTTCACGTCCTCTGACAGTTATCCCTACTCGACCCATCACACGCTCGACAACCAGTCGCTCAACTACATGCGGAACAGCGTGAAGGCGGTTGTGGATGCCTACGATGGAACCACAACTTTCTATGTCTTCGACAATGAAGATCCGATTCTCGCGGCGTATCGCGGCATCTTTCCCTCTCTGTTCAAGGACGCCTCCGCGATGCCAACCTGGCTGCGCAAACACGTCCGCTACCCTGAGCGATTGCTCAAGTTGCAGGCAGAAGTTTACGGCCTGTATCACATGACGAATCCTGAAGTGTTCTATAACCGCGAGGATCTGTGGACGGTGGCCACGGAAACCGGCACGGCCGAAGGCGGAGAGCAAGCGACGCAGGAAATGGAGCCGAATTTCGTGCTCATGAACCTACCCGGAGAAACCGGTCAGGAGTTCGTCGAGATTCTGCCCTTTACGCCCGCCAACCGCAACAATCTGATTGGCTGGATCGCAGCGCGCAGCGACGGCGCACACTACGGCACGTCGGTGGTCTATGACTTTCCCAAGACCAAGCTGGTAGACGGACCGCAGCAGATCGAGGCGCGCATCGATCAGAATGCGCAGCTTTCAGGGCAACTGACGCTGTGGAATCAGCAAGGCTCGCACGTGCAACGCGGAAGCCTGTTGGTCATTCCCTGCGGAAAGGCGCTCTTGTATGCGGAGCCCATCTACCTGAAGGCCGATCGCAGTCCCATGCCGGAGTTGCGCCTCGTTGTGCTCGCGTTGCAAGACCGGCTCGCCTACGCTCCCACGTTCGAGGCGGCGCTGGCCTCGCTCTTCGGCTCGGAGACCTCGACTCTGAGTGCGGCGCAAGCCCCGCAAGCCGCAACTGAGGCCCCTGGAGCGCCAAAACCCGCAGAGGACCTCAACAGTCTCATCGGAGAAGCCGGAAAGGACTTTGGCGACTATCAGCGCCTCACCTCGGAAGGAAAACTGGGCGAGGCCGGGCAGAAGCTCGACGATCTGAAGCATGTGATCGAAAAGCTGAACGCGCATCCGAAGTAGTTTTCCTTCATGGTGTTGGCGGGTACAGTTCAGGAGCGGGAGGATCGACGAGTGCGCGCTGGAATATTGCTGCTAAGCAGTTTGCTGCAACTGATGCCTTTGGGAGTGGTACATGCGCAAAAAACCGCACTGACTCCCATCGTACTTACCACTGAAATGCGCGTCGATCCGCTCGGCATCGGCACGGCGGCGCCCGTTTTTGGGTGGAATCTGGAAGCGGCGCCGGCCGGTGCGCACAACCTTCGCCAAAGCGCCTATCGCATTCTGGTTGCCAGCTCGCCCGAGCGGCTGGCGCGCCATGCGGGCGACATCTGGGATAGCGGCCGGGTGCCATCGGCGGCTTTTTGGCAGCTACAGTATGACGGCCCTCGGCTTCACTCGCACACAACTTACTATTGGCAGGCGCAAGCGTGGAATGGCAATTCGTCGCCCGGCCCGTGGAGCAAGCCTGCGCGCTTTACCACCGGGTTGCTGGCGCCGAGCGACTGGACGGCTAAATGGATCGCCGCCGAGCCTGATCGCGCCCCTTCACGCCTTGCGCTTGAGCATGGCGGCGTACAGCTATCCGCTCCGCCGCCGCCTCTGCCTGTCTTTCGCCGCGACTTCAAACTGCGCGGGCCGGTTGCCGGCGCGCTGCTGTTTGTCAGCGGCCTCGGCCAATACGAGGTCCACCTGAACGGCGCCAATGTGACCGACACGGTGCTGAATCCCGGTTGGACAAATTATCGCAAAACCGTTCCCTATGACACCTACGACGTGCGGCGCCTGCTGCGGCCCGGAGCGAACGCCTTCGGCGTGCTGCTCGGCAACGGCATGTATAACGTCGAGGGCGTCAAGGGACGCTACACCAAGTTTATCGGGAGTTATGGCCAGCCCAAGCTGCTGCTTCAGATGGAGGTGCGTTATACCGACGGCAGCACCGATCGATTCGTCTCGGATAACTCGTGGCTCACTCACCCCGGCCCGGTAACTTACTCATCCACTTATGGCGGCGAAGACTTCAATGCCAACGCCTTGCCAGCAAACTGGGATCGCGCGGGCTTTGAGCCGCGGGGCTGGCAGCCGTCGCTTGTGGTGGATGGCCCCGGCGGAACGCTTGCTTCAAGCCAATCAGCGCCTATGGCCATTGCCGAGGTGTGCAAGCCTGTGCGCGTTACCCATCCCAGGCCCGGCATTGCCGTCTATGACCTTGGCCGGAACATGAGCGGCTGGCCAGCCATCACCGTTCGCGGCCCTGCCGGCTCGACGGTGCGCCTGCTTCCGGGAGAACTGCTTGCGAACGACGGTACCGTCACGCAGCATAGCGCGGATGCCTCCGCCAGGAATCTCGTACTGTTCAATTACACGTTGCGCGGAGGCAAGGCCGCGGAACACTGGCGCCCACGCTTCTCCTATTACGGCTTTCGTTACGTGGAAGTTAGCGTACAGCCAGCGGCTCCGGGAGGCAAAACGCCGCGGATGCTTTCGCTCACCGGCGAGTTTGTTCATGCGCGGGTTCCTGTGGCCGGGCGCTTCGCCAGTTCAGATCCACTCTTCAATCGCATCCATGCGCTGATCGACCGCGCCGTCCTGAGCAATCTCGCCAGCGTGGTGACGGATTGTCCCACGCGCGAAAAACTCGGCTGGCTGGAGCAGACTTATCTCAACTCCTCGACGATCCTGCTGAACTACGACGCCGGCGGCATCTATGAGAAGATGAGCCGCGACATGGCCGATTCGCAATTGTCCGATGGCCTTGTGCCCGGAATCGCACCGGAGTATGTTGCCTTTGTCGACGGCCAAGGCAACAGCACTGCGTTCCGCGACTCGCCCGAGTGGGGCAGCGCCGCAATCCTCAGCCCCTGGGCGCTCTACCAACTCACCGGAGACCAACGCCCGCTCCGGGAGAGTTATCCAGTCATGCAGCGTTACGCGGCCTACCTTGGCAGCCGCGCCAAGGGCAACTTGCTTGACTACGGCCTGGGCGACTGGTACGACATAGGTCCAAACCCTCCCGGCTATTCGCAACTTACCAGCAAGTTTGTAACTGCGACCGGAACATACTATGAGGATCTTGAGGTTCTTGGCAAGATCGCCTCTCTGCTTGGCCGCACGCAGGATGCCACGGCCTACGCACGCCTGGCCGCCGAGGTCCGCGACGCTTTCAACGCCAAACTCTTCAATCCCGAAACAAATCAATACGATAAGGGCAGCCAGACCGCGAATGCTCTGCCGCTGGCGCTCGGCATGACGCCCGCCGGCCATGAACAGGCCGTTCTGGAGAACCTGGTTGCCGACATCCACGCACACGGCAACCACGTAACCGCCGGGGATATCGGATTCCACTACGTGGTTCGCGCGCTCACCGACTACAGGCGCTCCGATGTGCTGGCGGCCATGCTCTCCCGCACCGACTCGCCCAGCTATGGCTTTCAACTGACGCGCGGCGCAACCACGCTCACCGAGACTTGGGATACAAATCCCGATAGCTCACAGAACCACTTCATGCTGGGCCACGGCGAAGAGTGGTTTTACCGCGGGCTTGCCGGGCTCTCCATCGACAGTTCGCGAGCCCCCGATGATGCCATCACGCTGGCGCCCTCGCTGCTGCGCGGCATAACTTCAGCCTCAGCTTCTTACCACTCGCCGATGGGCTGGATTGGCATTGACTGGCATCGATCGGGCCAGGGCGCCTCGGTTGCGGTCACCGTGCCGCCCGGCGCACAAGCCCAGCTAAGGCTGCCCACGGCTGCCAGTTGGCTTGAGAGCGGAAAAAACGCGGTTCGCGCCCCTGGAGTGCTCGATTGCAAAGAAAGCGCGGATGGCCTTCGGCTACGGCTTGGCTCCGGCAGTTATCGTTTCTCGACCGTGGCGCTCCAAAACCCCTCGACGGAAACGCCCTGATCCCGCCTGCGCTCACGCCATTGCCGTGTGACTTTGCGTGTGGCCGTCACATAGCATGGCGACGCGCACAGCGTATATTTGTTTGGGACTAACATGACGACTTCACTTTTGCCGACCTCACTTTCGTTCATCGGGGAAATCGCCGGAAAGCTTGGACTTTCGCCGGCACAGTATGAATCCATCGGCGCTTATGGCGCCAAGCTCAAGCTCGATCTGCTTACCGATCCGGCCTTCCCCGTTCGCGGCAAGCTCATCCTGGTGACGGCGACCACGCCGACCACTCACGGCGAAGGCAAAACGGTAGTTTCCATTGGACTGGCCCAGGGACTGGAGCGCATCGGGCGCAAGTCCATCGTCACCTCGCGCGAGCCTTCGCTGGGGCCGGTTTTTGGCCTCAAAGGCGGCGCCGCGGGCGGCGGCCTTTCGCAGGTGGAACCGAGCCAGAAGATCAATCTCCACTTTCATGGCGACTTTCACGCCATTACCGCCGCGCACAACCTGCTCGCCGCCATGGTCGACTCCCATCTCTTCAACGGCAACGAACTGGACCTGGACCCGGCGCAGATCACTTGGCCGCGCGCGCTCGACGTTAACGATCGCGCCCTTCGCCGCATCGCCATCGCTCTCGGTTCAAAGGGCGATGGAGCGAACCGCGAGACGGGCTTCGTGATTACCGCCGCGTCGGAGATTATGGCCATTCTCGGGCTGGCTTCGGGCCGTGCCGATTTGCGCCGCCACCTGGACTCGATCGTCGTTGGCGTTTCCCGCGCAGGCCGCCCTGTCACTGCTGCCGATCTGGGTGCAACCGGGGCCATGATGGCCCTGCTCAACGACGCCATTCTGCCCAACCTGGTGCAGACCACCGAGGGCACTCCCGCACTGGTCCACACCGGTCCGTTCGCCAACATCGCCCATGGCACCAGCAGCGTTCTTTCGCAGCAGATGGCGCTTCGTCTTACCGATTTTGTGGTCAACGAAGCCGGCTTCGGCGCCGATCTGGGCGCTGAAAAGTATTTCGACATCGCCATGCGCGCCTCGGGCATCCAGCCCGCGGCGGCCGTGCTGGTGGCCACCGTGCAGAGCCTGCGCGCACAGGGCGAGGGCTCGCTTGAGGCCGGCTTCGCAAACCTCGCTCACCACATCGCCACGCTCCAGCGCTTTGGCGCGCCTATCGTGGTGGCCATCAACCGCTTTCCCTCGGATTTGCCCGCTGAGCTGGATGCCGTTGCCGCGGAATGCGAACGGCTGTCAGTTCCCTGCTCTGTTGTCGAAGCATTCTCGAAAGGCGGCCTCGGCACGGCCGATCTGGCTGAAAAAGTTGTCGCCGCAATCGAGGCAAACCCGTCACCCGATGTCCAGCCGGTCTACCGCCTTGAGGACTCGCTCGAAGAGAAGATTCGCAAAGTTGCCGCCCAGGTCTACGGCGCCGCGAGCGTAGCCTTCAGCGATGAGGCGCGCGCCCATCTGGAGCGCTATGCCGAATGGGGCTTCGGCCGCCTGCCTGTCTGCATCGCTAAAACGCAATACTCGCTCTCAGACAATCCCAAGCTGATGGGCGCGCCCAGCGGGTGGACGCTGAATATCACCGCCGCTTCGCTGTCTGCCGGGGCGGGCTTTGTGGTGGCCGTCGCCGGCAACATGATGCTCATGCCGGGGTTGCCGCGCGTCCCGCGCGCCCTGTCAATCGACGTGGATGCCGAGGGCAACATCACCGGCGTCTGATGCGGCTGGCGCGGCTGAACAGGTTGCGGAAAACGGCTAGTACATTGACATTTTAATAACGACATAAATAATGCCAGAATGAAGCAGACAGAGTTGCAATTGTCAACAGCGGATCGAGTCGTCCTGGATGGGTTTCGCAAAAAAGGAGTGCATCCGGCAAGAGAAGTCAATCGCGCGCATCTGCTGATGGCGCTGGATGACGGTGTCGCGGAGGCAACGATTTGCCAGGTCTTGGGACTGGGACGCACGGCGGTGTGGCGGACCCGCGCCGCTTACCAGCAGGGCGGCCTGGAATTTGCGCTGCACGATGAAGCCCGACCGGGGCAACCGCGAAAGTACCAGACGGACGATGAAGCGGAGGTGGTAAGGCACAAAACACCGATGAGGCGAATCAGTGGTCACGCCTTCATCCTCTTCGGCGTGAGGTTCGATGCCGGTTCTCCAAATGTTAACGTTGTGTGGATTTTCTTGACTTTTGCCCAGAAAGTAAGCCATGGCGTTCAAGCCACGGCTTACAAGTCACTTGAAATGAAACAGTTAATCGACTTTCATTTTGATGTGTTGAACTTTCACTCAAACGGTGTCGACTTTCATTTTGAGCGGTTTCGCACATTTTTTGTGGGTTTACTCATAAGGTGAAAGTAAAAGACCGCATATAGTGAAAGTTTCGGTATCAATTGACGCATAGGGTGAAATTTTCACCAAGCTACATCTCGAAAAGAGTATAAGATATTTATAGTCAGTCACTTATGGCAGGATGAGGCTACAGTTGAATTGCCCGAAGGCGCGGGCACTCCCAAGCATATCACTGCATCTGGCGGCCAATCTTCGCTCAGTTCTATGAGCGCGGGCGACTCAACCGTTATAGGGTCAAAAGCTCCATCGTGGGTTCGAATCCTCCTCTCTCCGCCAGCTTACAAAGCAAGTTATTGAAACAATGTATAAAACCAACAAAACAGACGATTTGACGGCGATTTCCGATGTGCGCTGTGTGCGCACAGTGCGCCTAGGTTCGTCCAATACAGCCCTTTTACCTTACAAAACTGGAAGTACCTTACAACGCCTTTTCGCCGATCACGGCGTGGGCTGACCCGCAACAGAAGGTGCGGGGATGGCGGCCAGCACCGGGCATCATTACGGCAATTTCGTCGGCATAGTTCACTAGGACTTTCTGGTTTCCTGTCCCTGATACGGCTATTCTGAAAGCGTCATGTGTGGCAGATACGCCCGTAAATCCGCGCAAGAGCTTTTGGCTGAATGGTTTGACCTAGACCTCAGCATCATGCCCTGGTTTGCGCCCAGCTACAACGTCGCTCCGCAAAGCTTTCAGCCCGTGGTGCTCCTCAGCAGAGATGGCAGCCAGCGCGAGGCGGCTATGCATGCTGCGCTGGGGATTGGTGCCGTCCTGGGCCAAAGACGCCCCATCGGCCTAAACACCGTCAACGCCGCGGCCGCTTCGACGTCGTCCTCGTCTGGGCTTCGGACCGGATCGCACGGTCGGTGAAGCATTTCCTTGATGTCTTGGACGAGTTGAACCGGTTGGGCATCGAGTACGTCTCGTTCAGGGAAAACATCGACACAGGCGGTCCGCTGGGCCGCGCCCTGGTCGTGATCATCGGCGCCATCGCCGAGTTGGAACGCAACCTGATCATCGAGCGGGTGCGCGCCGGCATGCGGCGCGCCAGTCTTGAAGGCCAGCACATCGGACGCAACCCGTTGGAGCTGGACAATGCCGCTATCCACCGTGATCGCCGCCAGGGAAAGAGCCTTCGCCAGATCGCCAGAGACCATCGCATTTCCACGGCCACCGTGCAGCGTGTACTGCGCAAGCCCCCTGCCTAGGTGGAAGTGCTCGAAGCAAGGGAAAAGTCCGCCTGAACCGGGCCGTTCCGCCCCGTGACAAAAGGGGTCTGAAAACCAGCCCGCCAAACCCAACAAAATAAACGGCCGGATCTCCCCGATCCGGCCGTGTCATAAGGTAAGGATTTATGAACACACGGGGGACCTGTTAGCGCCAGCCAAGCTTGAGACGTTACGATAGCCGGGATTTTGGATTGACCTCCATGAGGCCGCATAGCGGAGCATTGTGCATTGAGTAAGGTAAGGGCAATATCGGCGGAGCTAGAGGGCGGAACAGAGCCCCTGTACGCCCGCGTTGCCCGTATTCGCCGCTTGCTCAAGGTGGGGGAGTGTGCAGAACTGCTTTGCTGCTCCACACGGCATGTTGCACGACCGCACGTTTCAGGTAACGCTGACTTCAAAGGCCCACCCGGCTGCCTTCTCGCGCACCGGAAGCCCGCAAAAGAGTGTGAGATATAGCGGGGACGAAATCCGTATCAAGCTCCAATAGGGCGGTTCTCCAATTGCTTTACACCGAAAGCAAAATGGCAAGGTGGCTTTTTCATCAAGAAAAAGCCACCTTTCACTGCTCTCAAAAAGTCTATGTGTATTCCTAAAATGCTCTATCGTCAGACTGCCAGGGAGGCAGTTGTTGTCCAGGCGCTTGTGAAGGGTAACCCCTCCACAAGCGCCTTCCCGATTCCGAATCAGGTTATGAAACCGTTGCTAGTCGACAGACGGGCGGGGCTCCACTTTCCTGGTTGTGATGGAGAGCTTGGCGGGAGTCAGTTCCGGTCCGCCCCAGCCTTCCTTCACCGCCTCGATGTGGATCTCGCCCGGCCACCTGCGGGACTGCACGATGGCTTCCGCAAGGCCGTTGAAGAGCGAGCGCTTGGGCTCCTTGTCGCTCTCCTGGCAGTTGGGGTCGCCGTTGCCCACGCCGATCAACGCGCCTTCACCGGAGACCTTGAAGCTGATCATGTTGTTGGCCGTCGGCACCGCGCGGCCCTCCTTGTCCAGCACTTCCACCTTGAGCACCGCGACATCTTCGCCGTCGGCGTCGATCTCCGTGCGGTCGGCTGTCAGCTTGATGGCCACAGCCGGGCCCGTGGTCTCACGCTTATCCGTGAGCACCACCTTGCCGTCCTTGCTGCCGCGCGCTTCAATCGCGCCCGGCTCGTACTTCACCTTCCACTCCACGTGGCCCAGGCGGGGAACCTTCTGGCTGCCCTGGCTCTTGCCGTTCACGAACAGCTCCACTTCATCCAGGTTCGAGTGCACCCACACGGGCATTTCGTCGCCTTCCCGGCCTTCGAAGTTCCAGTGCGGGAACAGGTGCAGCACCGGATCCTTGCCCCACCACGCCTTGTAGTAATAGAAGGTGTCCTTGGGGAATCCGCAGGTGTCCACGATGCCGAACTGCGAATTGATGGAGGGCCAGCCGTAAGGCGACGGCTCGCCGCGATAGTCGAAGCCGGTCCAGGCAAAACCACCGGCCGTCCACGCGCGACTGCCATAGTACGACCACCAGTCCTCGGCCGTTTCATACCCTCCCCACCTGCCATCATGCGTATCGTAGGCGCTCACCCAGTTGTTCAACGGGTCGTTGGTATAAACGCCGCGCGTACCAACCGCGCTTGCTGTCTCAGAGCCGTAGATGGGCCGCTTGGGATACTTCTTGTGAAACGCGTCAGGGAGTTCCAGGTTGTAATTGAAGCCGATAATATCGAACGATTCCGATATGGGCTTCTCGTTGGTTCCGTTCACAGCCGCTGAAACCACGCGCGTCGGGTCCAGTTCATGCGCCCGCTGCACCATCGCCGCGGCGATCTTTCCGCCCTGCTCCGCCAACCCGTCCTGAAGAGTGAATTCCTCGTTGCCCATCGACCACAAGATGATGGACGGCGAGTTGCGATAGCGCTTGATCATCGTCTCCAGTTGCGCCATCCCCTCGGGGTTCGGGCTCATCTGCCGCGTCTCGCACATCATCATCATGCCCATCCGGTCGCAGGCTTCCACCAACCCCGGCGTCGGCATGTTGTGTGAGGTACGGATTCCATTGCAGCCCATCTCGCGCAGCACCGCAACGCGGAACTGCTGCAGCCGATCAGGCACAGCCGCGCCCACTCCGGCGTGGTCCTGGTGATTGCAGGTGCCCTGAATCTTGATGGACTTGCCGTTCAGGAAAAAGCCCTTGTCGGCGTCGAACACCGCCGTGCGCACGCCAAAGCTTACCCGCTCCGCGTCGCGCGGCTTGCCGCCCGCCTCCACCGTCACGATGGCCGAGTAGAGATTGGGCTCGTCCACCGACCACAGCTTCGCGTTGGGCAGCTTGGCGGTCGCCGTAAAGCTCGCCGAACCGTCCACGGCAATCGATTGACCGGCCGCCTCGGTCGTGGCCACCGTCTTGCCCGACGCATCCAGAATCTGCCACGAAACTTTGGCCGTCTCCGCCTGCTTGCCCTCGTTTTGGACCACCGTGCCCAGGGTAAGCGTGGCCGCATTGCCGCTCACCGCCGTGCGCACCGTGCTCTCCCAGTTGCCCAGGTGCAGTTCATCGGTCTTGGTCAGCCACACGTGGCGATAGATGCCCGCGCCCTCATAAAACCAGCCGTCGCCGAAGCTGGCATCCACGCGCGCCACGATGTAGTTCTTCGCCCCCACTGCCAGAAAATCCGTCAGGTCGAAGCAGAACGGCGCATAGCCGTTGTCATTGCGGCCCACAAAGCAGCCGTTCACAAACACCAGCACGTCGCGGAAAACTCCGTCGAAAGTAATCTCCACACGACGGCCCTGGTCACTGGCGGGAATCTCGAATGCGCGGCGGTACCAGCCCACGCTGGTCTCCGGATAGCGCCGCCCGATCGGCTTGTAGCCATGCGAGTTCTGCTCATCGTCATGCACAAAGGGCAGCTCCACCGCCCAGTCGTGGGGCAGATCCAGGCTGCGCCACTTGGAGTCGTCAAACCCCTCCTTGGCGAATCCAAAGTCGCCGGTCTTGGCGAAATCCCCCTGCCCGAAGCCGAAGCCCAGGTCGCGCGACGGATCCGTGCCGTGGCCGAACTGGAACTTCCAGCCAAAGTCGAACAGCAAATGCTCGCGCGGCGCCACCGCGGCCAGAGCCTCAGCCGAGGCCCCCTGCGGATAGCCGGTCAGAAGTGCAGCGGTGCGGCCCCAGGCCGACCGCGCCAGCAGTGAAGAAGCCGAAAGTACCAGTCCTGAAGAAAGCAGGTCGCGACGCGAGATACCAGACATGAAATTCCTCTTTCAATAAAGTCTCGCCACAGACGGCGCCAGGGCCCTCTGCGGCAAGCAAAGCGGAACTATATATCGCCCGCCTCCACTAAGTAAACGGTTCCATTTGCCGCGCAACTCGCATTCGGTCAAATATTCGACAGCAGAGACCCAAGTCGAGCCTTTGCAATGCTCAGACAGCTATCCTCAATAACTGCGGTCAATTACCAGAAGATATTCGCGGCAGTCGATTGCCGATGCGGCATGACGCAGAGGTCACCTGGGGTTCTTTTCGTTGCCGCGACGCGCAGAGAACGAAGGCGTCACGGCAGAGCCCTCAGATCCCTCGCAATTCGCCCCCACTGGAAATGCCCTTGGGCTCTATCCGCAATTCATGGCTTGGCGCTTACGCGCAGGCTGGAAGCGCGCACCACGATATGCGGAGGGAGAAGCTCACTCTTGGGGCGCATCGGGTCCTTATTGTGTGCCAATTTCAGGGCCAGCGCGGCGGCGTGCTTGCCGATCAGCTTGCTACCCTGGTCGACCAAGGACAGCGGTACGCGAAGAAAATCTGAATACGACAGGTTGCCGCAGCCCACAACCGCTACATCCTCCGGGATGCGCAGCCCGGCGCGTTTCAGGACGCGCTTGCGCGTCTCTTCGCCGATGTCGGGATGGTGGCGCAGCACTTTGGAAACGGTGACAACCGAAAGGCCCAGATCGTGGGCGATATCCTTCAATCGCACGGGCATAATTCCATTGTCTCCTTACAGCCAGTCGTAAAGCTGCGCGTTGTGCCGGCTCCTGCTTGCGGACAGGCCAGCCGCAACTGATCCAGACTTCAGGCGGCCTGTCCGGCGAAGATGAAGGCCTCGCGCAAATCGCATCGCCGGCCTTCTCCCGAAGGATGCAAACCTGCCGCGGTTAGTCCTGCGGTTTCGCCGTTCCCGTGGTTACGGGGCGAACTCGAAGAAGGAGGATTCCGCGGGTTGGAACGGTGGCTTTGAACGTTTTCTGAAACACTCCCAGGTCTTTGTGGGTAAAGACATCACGCAGTTCAGCCCACTCCGGGAGCCCGGCGTCGCGAAATGAGAATTCGATCTCATTGGGCGACTCGCCCATGTTGACAAGTCCCACCGCCTTGCTGCCATCGGCCATGGGCTTTACCCAAACGCTGACGGGCCCTTCCTGCCATACGGATTTGCCCTGAATCCCGGCAGGATCCTGGTCCATCGCGATGGCCTCGCGATTGGTGAGGATGGCTTGAATCTCGGGAGACATGTGGGCCAGGTCGTTTCCGGCGATCAGAGGCGCGGCCAGCAGGCACCACAAGCCGAAGTGCTGCCGGTCTTCGTCCGCGTTCAGTTTGCCGTTGCCCACTTCCAGCATGTCGGGATCGTTCCAGTGGCCCGGGCCCGCGTAGCGTTCCAACCCCGCGTCAAGGAATGCAAAGTGCTCAATGATTTCGTGGTCCGGCCGGATATCGGTGCCGATGCGCCACAAGTTGGCGCCCGATGATGGCGCCCAGCTCCAGATTCGCTGGTTGTCGCCGTGGCTGATGCTGTAGACGATGGGGCGGCCCGTCTTCAAGAGCGCGTCGCCCATCTTCTTGTACACGCCCGGCCACTCCTCGTCCCGGAACATGTTTCGCGCGCTGCACATGTCGTATTTGAGATAGTCGAAGCCCCACGCGGCATAGGTTCTGGCGTCCTGGTCTTCGTGCTGGTAACTGGCTTCAAACCCGCCGCAGGTTTTCGGTCCGGGCCCGGAGTAGATGCCGATCTTCAGCCCCTTGCTGTGCACATAGTCGGCCAGCGCCTTCATGTCAGAGAACCGCTCATTGCTCTGGATGTTTCCCTGCGCGTCGCGTTTTCCTTCCCAGCAGTCGTCGATATTGACGTATTCGTACCCGGCGTCCCGCATGCCGTTGGAGGCCATGGCATCAGCCTGTGCGCGCACGTCGGCATCCTTTACGTTGCAGGCAAAAAGATTCCAACTGCTCCAGCCCATGGGAGGTGTTTTGGCCAACCCGTTTGCCTGGGCGGCGAGGCGGCCGCACGGCAGGCTCAACAGGACGAACAGGCACATGGAAGTTGTGGCGCGATTCATCGATCTTGCTCCTTTACTTTATAGACTATAGCCACGACTGCGACTTGCGGGCAAACGGCGCGGCGAGGCGCGCCGGAGCAAAGGCCGTTGCAGAACCGCTGGCTGGGGAGGGGCAGAACACACGCGGAGCCGCTCGCCGCCGGCTGCACTCACCGCGGCGGGTCTAGACAAAGCGGGCAGGCCGTTCCTGCGCCTGCCGTTTCTTCGGCAAATATTCGGGGCAAAGTTCGAGTGGACACGGCAGGTGTACGTCATGATTGAGGCTGGCACCCTGCCATCCGTTCGATATTGCGGCTCAGTCCGCGTAGACCCTCATGAACTTGCGAATTGGCTCCAGGCCCATAGCAGCCCAAACACACGAAAAGCCGGGGACGAATCCCCGGCCTGATGTGGTGCCCCTTTTTGGGCTCTGCTCTACTCTACCCTCTCCACAACGCAGCCTCAGCCGCTCTGCGTGTCACCAAAGGGCAAACTGTTACGCTGTCGGTGACTGAGCCACGCAGGAGGAGAATCCTTCATGCCCCACTTCGACCGTTACCTCGGCATCGACTATTCCGGAGCAGTGACGCCCGAATCCAGTTGCAAGGGACTCCGGGTACCTGCCCTCCAAAGTCTTCCTCGGTCGACCTGACCAACTCGTCACCCACCAGCAGCGGGCGGGAGGCCGGTGATGTTCGACCCCGATGCCCACATGCCAAAAATCAACCGAGGGATGGTCTACCTCGGCGCGTGCCTCATCGCCGGGATTCGCTGGCACGGAAGCGGCAGGTGAATGTGCGGGTGGTGCCGACCGGCAAGGCCATCGAGGAATCCGTTGACCTCGCCTACGAGATTTACAATCGAGTGTTCCGTAAAGTCCCTGACGGGCTATAGTTTCCGTTCCGGATTTGCACCGCCCAACTTCTGGTGCAAAATCTCACTTCGCAGTAGAATCCATGCAGAATCCTCGGGTTTCCCTCCCCCACCGCGAAACTCGGTCGGTTCCGTGTCGAAAGGAGGACACAATGCACAATCGATACTCTTGGGCCGCAGCGTTTGCGCTTGCGGTCATTCTTGCGGGTTGCAAGCAGGCTCCGCCACCACCCGCTCCAGACACCCATGATGCGGACGTGAAAGCGATTCGCGACCTTGAAACCGCCGCGGTGCAGGCAATTGCCGCCAAGGATTTGGACAAGGCATGCGCATTTTATGCCGACGACGCATCTCTTTTCATGCCGGATGCCCACGTATTCAACGGCATCGAAGCAATCAAGACGGCCTTTAAGCCATTCTTTGCAGACAAGAACTTTTCCTTCACCATCTCCTCGGAAAAGGTGGATGTCGCGAAGTCAGGAGACCTCGGCTACGGCTATGGCGCTTACACCATGACCATGACAGACCCCAAGACAAAGAAGGTGCTCACAGAGAAAGGCAGGTACGTCACAGTCTACAAAAAGCAGGCCGACGGCGGTTGGAAGGCTGTTGTGGACATCGATAGCGAGGACGCTCCACCGTCGCCCGCAAAAAAGTAGCGCAGGTGAATCACCGCGCAGCCTGAACGGGTGTTCCATTCATGCCCCTGTTCCCCGAGCCGTGCGCGTCGGGTTCTGAGTGGGCATCCGTTCTCGTGCTGTTGTACTGCCTCGGCAAATCGGTCGTAGCCGAGGTCTACCCTTCCCTCAGGACACGACGCTTCCCAAACGAGGGCGGCGACGGCGACGAGCAAGCTGCCTACGCCGTGGCGGCGTGGTTGCAGCGTGCTGACCGCGATGGGTCACTGGACGGATTCTTCAGGCCGAACTTGACGGCGGAGGAACGAGGTATCGCCAAAATTGAAGGGTGGATACTGGGCGTGGTTTAGGGATGCTAGGAGAAGAAAGTATGTATTCAGCCGAGCAAGCGCGGAATCTGGCGAACGAACTTGTGGAATTCCTGAAGTCTGAAATTCGTGACACCCAACATCAAGATGAATGGACACAGCGCAACCTCCGTTTGCTGAGAGAGTTTACTCGGGCAATAGAGGCTGAGAGCTACCCATCAGCCAAAGATGCTTCGCCGGGGCAAAAGGCGAAGCAGTTCCTGTGGGATTTCATCGCCTATAAGCCGAAGAAGGGAGTCTTGCTGGCAGTAGAGACCGAGCACGAGGACAAAGAGCATTCTATTCTCTACGATTTTGAAAAGCTGCTGTATGTGAGGTCGCCGGTGAAGTTGATGATGTGCCGAGTAGCTGGCGAAGAGGACGCTCTCCGAATCAGGGGCAAGGCTCAGGAGTTTATGGAGCAGACCTGCACATTGTATTCACCCGGCGAAGTGTTCGTCCTTTACTGCGTGTGGTGGTCAGGGCACGAGCATGACAACAGGGACTTTGCCTACCTGCTTCAAATCAAAGGGGAGTGCGATTATTGCAGGATAACGACCGAGAGATTTGAGCCCATCTAATCTGTTACCGTTATGGACGGGAGAATTGCACCATGAGCATTGACAATCTGATTGTAGAAATCGACGCCGAAATTGCTCGGCTTGAACAGGCACGCACCTTGCTGTCCGGTGCGGCGTCACCAGCAACGAAGAAGAGAGGCCGACCGGCAGGAGCAGTGAAGGCTGTAAAGGCTGCGGCCAAACCCGCGAAAGCCGCCAAGAAGGCGAAGCGGAACATCTCGCCCGAAGGCCGTGCCCGAATCGCAGCGGCGGTCAAAGCCCGTTGGGCTAGGGTAGCGGCACAGAAGAAGGCAGCGGCTAAAGCACCGGCTAAAGCAGCGGCCAAGCCAGCGAAGAAGGCTCCGGCCAAGAAGGCTCCAGCCAAAGCGGTGGAGACCGTGGAGCCCAGCACACCGCAGCAGTAATGGGGGAGAGCCGGACTGGTTAGGCAGTGGTGAATCGACCACCTAAAGAGCCCGGCTCCACTCGCATGGACGGCTACTCCCCAGCCTCGGCGGCAATGAGGCCGCGCCGAAACCACTCAAATGCCTCTGGCGTGGGCGCAGGTTGCGGGAAGCCGGAACAGGTTCAGCCACAGAAGTGTCGTCAGCAACGACGCTTTCCATGAGAAGGCCGGGACAGGGACGAGCAAGCTGACTACGCTGACAGATTGGCCAGGGACGCATCCCGACTTCTCCATCTCCAAGATGCGCCAACGGCGGGTAATTTTCGGCAAGCGCCTGCAGTACGGTGAACGCCTTCGGTAAAGCGGCGAGGATGAGCACCAGGCATTCTGTTGGCTGCTGGAACCTTGCCACAATGTGACTTGCGGGGGCCTTTCCGGCCTCGGTGAGTGCATTGGCGAAGATAACCGGCCAATAACTTGGATCATGTCCTACGGTCTGTAGGTAAGAGGCTATATTTTTCTTTCAGTTGGATTTTTCTTCAGGAGGAGGGACTCCGCTTCCGGCTCCTGATCTTGGCGGGTCAACGCCGTGGCGGAGTCCCTTTGAGGCTACGGTCCTCTTTGTCTCAGTTGCCGCCCCGCCGCAGAAGCGTGATGTTGACTGGGCGGAAGACTGCGACAAGATCATTTTACGCCGATGCCCAGTTTGTGAGCGGGATACGATCATTGGTCACGGTCGCCGCCGCAAGCAGGCACATGACGAGCACCACGACTGGATTTGGATCCATCGCGGCCGCTGCGCCGATTGCGGGACGACCTTTACTTTCCTTCCGCTGTTCTCTCTTCCTTATACGCATTACAGTCTGGTGGCGCGGAGCCAGGCATTGCAGCGACGCTTTGCGGAGCAATGTCCGTGGGAAAAAGCTCTGCCGAAGCTCAAGGACCCCGATCGTTCGCCCGATCCCACCACAGTTCAACGCTGGGCGAGCGGGCTGGACTGTTCCCAACTATTGGTGTCCTTCATCAGCCAGACGGTCACCCGCGTAGCTCATTGGCTGGATCGCGGTCGTCAGGCTGTTGATGAATCGGAGCCCTGGTCCTGGATTACTCCAGCTTTGCAGAACCTCTGGCCGCTGCGTCTTTAAAAAAACATTTCACCCACCATCCTTGCCTGGGATTGGCAGCGTCACCGGCCTACGCTGGGCTCCGGAGGCGAAAAAAGCGTTGTGGGCGAAGACGTCGAAACACTGAAGCGGCGATTGCCGCTGATTGAGTACCTGCGGCAGCATAACTGGACTGGTCATCCTGCGAGTCGATCCGAGTTCGTCGGACTGTGTCCGTTGCACGAGGAGACCCAGCCCTCGTTCTACGTGAACACGCGCAAAGATGTTTTCTACTGCCACGGCTGCGGCCAGGGCGGCGATTTGATTCGCTTTATCCAGTTGTCCCGCCAGCTATCCTTCCGCCAGAGCCTCGCTTGCCTCGATCCGCAGACTACTTCAGATGAAGGCTCTCGAGCGGTACTTGAGCAGGCTGTCGCTTTCTATCGGCAGCAACCCGATAACTACCTCGAGGCGCTGAGCTATCTCGAAAAGCGTGGTCTCCAAGATCCGATCCTGATCAAGGAACTTGAGATCGGGTACGCCCCCGGCGGAAGTCTGCGCCGTCATCTCACGGCACAGGGTTTTTCCTTCGATCTGCTTCGGCAGTCCGGCCTGCTGAACGTAAACGGATCCGACGCTTTTTACCAGCGCATAGTTTTTCCGCTGCGCCAAGGCGAACACATCATCAACCTCTACGGTCGCAGCATCGGCGCCGCCTTTGCGCATCGCTTCCTTCCCGGCACCAAGGGCGGCTTGTATGCATGGGAGAAGGTCCGGTATTGCTCCGAGGTGATTCTGGTAGAGGGGCTCTTCGACTATGCCGTAATGCGGCAGGCGGGCTTTCACAACGTCACCTGCTCGCTGGGAACTCATCTCAACGCGGAGCAGTTCCACCAACTGCGCGAAGGACCGCGCACCGTCTATCTCACCTTCGATGTTGACGCCAACCAGAGCGGACAACAAGCCGCTGAACTTCTTGCCCATCGTCTTGACACTCAAGGTATCGCTGCTCGCCGCGTCATGCTGCCACAGGGCCACGATCCCAACTCCTTCTTCGTTCAGGGCGGAGACGCGCGGCAGTTCCAGTCTCTCTTGGAGGCCGCCCTGCCATGAAGTTCCGCGTCATCCATCAGAAAACCCCATCGGGCGCACACAGCCCGTATCAAGTCGTCGAGCAACCAATGGGCCGGGGCGTCGGTTGGATCAACCGCTTCCTGGACCGCGAGTATGTTCGCCGTCTTGCGGACAAGAGCCTGTATAGCTACGCACACAGCCTGTTGTACTTCGTACGCTGGTGGGAGAGCGTTCATCATACCGCCGACATAACCAAGACGGATCTCAGCGAATCGACCCTGCTCGATTACCTGCGCTTCCAGTCCAGCCGCCAACCTGCACTTTCTGCCACCACCATCAACGACCGCATCGCTATAGCCGATCGCGTCATCCGCAACGAGTTCCCCGACGCTCCCTGTCAGGTAGCGCACGGGTTTCATCAGCCCTTCATGCACCGCAGACCGATGGGCCTGGGACGCCCACGCTTCGAGCTCAGCAGGTTGCGCATCAAGGAACCACGGCTCAACATCGTCCCGCTGTCGGTCGATGAAGTGGCACGCTTCTGGTCCAGTTTCCACAACGCGCGCGACCTGGCCATCATAGGCCTGATGCTCATGCATGGGCTCCGTTCTGTCGAAGTGATGACCTTGAACCGCGATGATGTGTTGCTCTCCGAAGGGCAACTACGCGTGCGCGGCAAGGGCAGCAAGCTGCGCCTCCTCCCCCTCGCACCTGAGACCACGCAACTGATCGATCACTATCTGCGCCTGGAACGGCCCGATCCATGCTCCGCCGCTTTGTTCGTCGTTCTCAAGGGGCCCGCACGCGGCACTCGCATGACACCCGCCGGCTTGCGCTCCCTCTTCCGCTACCATCGCAAGACTACAGGCGTAAAGATCGCTAACCCGCACCGCTTCAGACACACCTTCGCATCGGACATGGTGCGTGCTGGTATCAGCCTGCCCGCACTCATGCAGTTGATGGGACACTCCGACATCGAAACCACCATGCACTACATACAGGTCACACCGCAGGACGTCTATCTGCAGTATGCCCGCGCGGCCGCGCAGTGCATCCACCCACAGTCGAGGATCTCGTCGTGAAGCGCTGGCGCCGTCCTCCGCTCCAGCATCCGCTGGCACCAGCCTTCGCACGCGCTGTGGAGTCTCTGTGCACCGCACTTACTCCATCCAGTACGCGTAACTACAACATGGTGGTGCGTCACTTCCTCGTCTATCTGGGCGCCGAGTATCCCGAGGTTGCTCATATCAAGCAACTGCGCCGCGATCCTCACATCCTGGGATGGATGGCGTGCCTGCGTGCGCAGACTCCGTCCCTGGCGACCGCGACCTGCATCGGCCGGCTCTTCGCTCTCCGCACGATCCTCAACGAACTGGCTTGGGCGAACAAACTGCCTGACCTCGCTCAACTGTTACGGCGCGAAGACATTCCGCGTACACCCCACACCTTGCCACGGCCACTCACCGCAGAGCAGGATCAACTCCTCGAACAGGAGTTCCTGCGCCGCAACGATCTGGGCGGAAACGTCTTCCTGCTCCTTCGCCAAACTGGCATGCGTATCGGAGAGTGTGCAGATCTGTCCTTCGATTGCCTGCGCTCTGCTGGCCAAGATCAGTGGGCTCTTCATGTCCCCCTCGGTAAACTCAAGACCGAACGCATGGTCCCCGGCGATGCCTTCGTCGCAGAACTCGTCCAGCGCCTCCGCTTCTTCCGCTCCCTCGACCCGCTGCCTCCAGACGGACGGCTCATTGCACGTCCTGGAAGTAAAGTGGCTATCGTTGTTCAACTCCGCGATTACCTGCATCAGGTCTGCCACTCTCTCGGACTCTCCACGCGCATCGTCCCGCATCAATTTAG
>Ga0255356_1000668_pt1 | contig 23105 bp, 19 predicted proteins | sample HBST100metaG_FD_189944 | JGI IMG/M metagenome (GOLD analysis project Ga0255356, IMG submission 189944) | Peat soil microbial communities from Stordalen Mire, Sweden - H.B.S.T100 | ecosystem: Environmental > Terrestrial > Soil > Wetlands > Peat | place: Sweden: Norrbotten County, Stordalen Mire...
GTGAAGGGGCATCCAACCAATGCAAAATCAGCAACTTCCAGACGCCTCTCTCACAGACGCACATAAACTGTGAAATTGTGAAGTGCGCTTACAGCGGAACCAGAGTAAGCGTGTCCTTGCCAAGAGTCTTCAATGTGCCTTTTGCTTGAGGGAAAAGCCACTTGGCGGCTTGCTTTCCGGATACATCGGACTCTGGTTCCGCTCTAGTCCAACAAGAGCACCGATTGGCACTCGGACGATGGCTGTATTCTGCGCCTTATGCTTTCTTTCTTTGGAGGGCGTAGAAATACCACCTCAAGTACAGTGGAAGCCACTTTGCCATTTTGAAACGGGATTCTCCATCAGAACGGTCCCACCACGAACAGGGAACCTCCGTGATCCGCATTCCGTGAGTGAACGCCTTCACCACAATTTCAATTCCAATCTCAAAACCGCCGGTGCTTTCAATTCTGATTGTGTTGAAGATGGAACGTCTGTACAACTTGTAGCTATTTGTGATGTCGTGCGTCGGTATTCTGCTCAACCAATGGAGGCTCAGGCCAGCCAGCCGCGAAAGCGTCTTCTTCAATAAAGGGCCTCCGAACTGATGTCCGCCCTTTACATAACGCGATCCGCAAACAATATCCCAGCCCTGTGTTGAAGCAATATCAAGCATTCGTGGAAGCTTGTCGTAATCATCCGACATATCGGCCATCGTAATCAGGACAAATGTAGTCGAAGACGCCAGCAATCCCTCTCGAATGGCGCTGCAAACGCCACGCTGAGGGTTCTTTTGTAGAAACAGTGGAAATGGATAGTTGGCCCGTAAAAACTCAACAACAGGAAGGGTGTTGTCTTCGTCGAAGTCGTAGACGATCGTGACCTGCACTCGCCCGACGGCGTCATGCATCGATTCCGCAATCTTACCGAGCGTTTTGGCGATGTTAGCGCCCTCGTTGAATACAGGTATGACAATATTCAGATCCATCAGTCCTCCCAGTCCAGCTTGGCTGCTTGGGCTATATGCCACCCAATTTAATCTGCTCCTGAATCCAAGGAATAATCTCGTCCAGCGCCTTGTCCAACGAGGTATTCGCTTCAAAACCGAGAACACGCTTTGCCTTGGAAACATCAGGAACACGCTTTTGTACGTCATATTTAAACGGCGTATCGGAGACATAGGAAAACGGCAAATCTGGGCGAATCATCGACCATATCTTGCTGGCTAGTTCCAGCACCGTCGTTGACTCCGGCGTAGAGAGATTGAAGTCCTCATTCAACGCAGCCGGATTCTCAATACACATCTTGATTCCACGAGCCAAGTCGCCTCCGTATGTGTAGTGACGCACCTGGTTTCCTGCGCCAAGGATATGCAGCGGATTCTGCCCTTTCAGAATCTTCTGCACGAGGTCGGGAACCACATGGCTCATCGCAAGTTTGACGTTGCCGGACATGATTTCCTTATCCGTAAGCGCTCGCTTCTCGCCTGTACCGACGCAATTGAATGGACGAATTATGGTATAGGGAAGCTTGTACTGCTCCCATGCGCCCTTAGCAAAATACTCCGTCGCCAATTTCTGGAACCCATATGTCGACAATGGAGGCGGGCAACGTAGTTGGTCCCCCTCTGGGGTAGGAAAGTTGGTCGTACTTTCAAAGACCATGGAAGAGGAAAGGACGGTGACCTTTTTCAGGCGGCCTTTCTTGAATGCATGGATTGCAGCCTCGAAAGTGGAAGCTGTAATCCGTTCATTTTCTGCCAGCAAATCGAACGCAAACTCATGAAAGTACGAGATGCCACCGATCATCGCAGCTACAGCGATGACGTGGTCACAGTCGGCAAGCACATCCTTCATCAGCGAAACATCTTTTGCGTCTCCGCGGATGAATTTATAGTTCGGGTGATTATCGTAACTCTTCTGAACTGGTCCATACTTCGATAGGTTATCAATGCCCACTACATCCCAACCATCTCGGAGTAGATCATCAATGAGATAACCTGCGATAAATCCTTTGGATCCTGTTACACAAATTTTCATTATTTCGCCTCGCTCTCTCTGCCCGTCCTGGTGAGATTCCATATATCAACGACAATCTTCCCCTTATAATCAAGGGTCGCATATGCCTTATGTGGAGCACCAATAATAATGATATCGGAGTTTTCTACCAACTTACTTGCTGAAACGAACCTGTCATCAACGATGTATTCGTCAGAACATAAGACCTCCATCGCTTCAACACGCAGAATCTTTTTCAGCTTATAGGAAAGAGACTCCCGCCTGTCATCGCTCTCCGCCTTGAAGGCCATTCCAAGCACACCGACCTTCATTTCGCTAAGTTTATACTTGGACTTAAGGCTACTGACTAGAAAATTTGGCAAGCCTTCATTGATCTGCATTGCGCTGTTCCCGAGGAAAAAAGTGTTACCAGCAAATGCGTTCAACTGCATAGTGTCTTTGAAAAGGCATGGGCCAGCAGCAAAACCAGGTTTAGGGAAGTTCCGCGTTCGCGGATAATTTGTGGTCATCGCCTTGTATATCTGGTAGAAATCCGCCCCATAATTCTCGCTGATCATATAAAACTGATTAGCGATAGCAAACTGCACATAGCGCCAGGAATTGGTAAAGAGCTTGGTGAGCTCAGCCTCAATGCAGCCTGTAATGATAATCTCAGACGTTAGCACCCTGAACAATGAAGCAACCTCAGAAACTGCCTCAGGATTGTCGCCGGCAATAATTTGCGGAAGTTTGTAAAGTTCCTCCATCGCCTTGCCTTCGAGGATACGCTCACAGGCGAAGCATACCTCGATACCTGGAATCTTTTTTTGAAGATCGCGCCTCACCTTGCTCGTGGTGCCCGGAAATACTGTACTTCTAAGGATGAGAATCTGATCACCCCTGAGATGAGAACTGATGGAGTTAAAGAACTTCCACAACTGTTCGTGTATCGGGTTCAAATGCTCATCCACCGGAGTGCCGATGATCACGATAACAAATTTTGCTTCGCCGACGCTGGTCTCGTCGCTGCTTGTAAACAGGGTCTTATTGATCGTGCTCCGCAGGAGTGCCTCACAGCCCATCTCCATGAACGGCATCTTTCCAGCAGCAATCCCAGCAAGAGCCTCTTCGTTGATGTCGTAGATTACGACTCGTTTGCCTTTTGCGGCTAATGCCACCGATAGGGGAAGTCCCACATGCCCCGCCCCGCCTATCACACACACGTCATATTTCATACATCCACGCTCCTTGACAAGAAAGACATCCGAGTTAACTGAATTGTCATAAATGACACCCCATTAATCAAGCAGACCGAACGCTCCACAAGCGCCTATGCTCCACAATAAACAATTAAACGCGAGGAGATGCGTAACGCCGAATTCGTGGCGAAGTATTCGCTATAATTGATCGATCACGATTAGTACGCAATGGGGAGTTCCGGTAATTTGTAAATGCCTTCACGAATAGACTCTGACAAGACCGGCCCGTATGCATCTGGCCAGAAACTGTCCCTAGTTTCACGACCAACCGTGAGATCGTCAGGGTCCAAAGTAGTCACAAATGGTTGTGGTTTATGCCGCTCCCAAAGCGACATCGAGACTTCTGCCCTGTGTCGTTTTAGCAAAAGGACCTTTTCGCCCCCCCAGTCTGATGCGAAAGTAAACCCGAGAAGCAGCCCTCCAAAGACGCAAGCGCCAATTCGTAGCATAGGCGGACGAATATTAACGCCATAAAACTTGTCCACCAAATAGAGATAAAGCAGTATCACTAGGTCTTTGACCGGATGAAGAAGTTCCATTGAGTTTGTGCTTTCCAAGGTCCAAAAATCGAGACCTGGGGCACTCAGCGGCGGTACAAAATCAAGCTGCCAGAAACCTAGTGCAACAACATGAAAGAATAATGGACGAAGCGCATACCTGTATGCAGTCCTCTTGCTAGAATATAGTCGAAACGATCATCGAACCGCCACTCTGGAAGCCTGAAAATCATCGCGAAGACGAGCATCGTTGCGATCAATGCAAGCCTGTGGCTCACAACAAATGAGGCATAATTGACTGAGATACCTCTGAGTCGGCTACTTAATCTATCGAGCCGAGCTCGTCTTATAAGTCTTTGTGGCAACCTGTTCATAGCTACCTGCGCAAGATTCTGCGGTGCAACTGAGAGCCATAGTGCAAGAAAGCTGAAATTGATACTCGCAATCCTTCGTCCCCAGTCTGCAGTGATCAAGAAGATTGGTACTGCGCACACGACAAGGGTCAGGTAACAACTGCCCCATCGATATAGCTCCTGACATTTATTTTCAGAAGTGTCTTCTATATTCAATGCTACAAGAGTAAGGCAATACATCATTAACATGACAAATGCCCCCAACCAGTACCAGCCAAAGCCCGATAAAAGCACATGCACTGGCATGCGAAGTGATTGACCTATGCTCATATTAATGAAAGCGATCCCACCTTTAGCTGTTCCATCAGAACTGATCATCATTCTGTCTGTTCGACTCAGGGCATTCCATATTTGCATTTTGACAGCGTTATCACTATGAAAGAGCATCGTGCAAACAAATAGCAAGGCCAGAGTCCCAATGTATACGTAGGCCATACCCTTTATTACTGTATCGGCGCGCCTAGGCCGAGCTGATGAAGTTTCGGCTGCTCGAGCAGCGGCAATAATCAAGAACAAATTTGCTGGAGCAGCAAGAAAAAGAAACGCTTCATGAACAAGCATGAGCAATACGCTCGACGCACCAATGAATCCAATAATGCAATATGCCGCAATACGCCGCAAGGTATCATGCTTGACGGATTGCACCAATGAGATTGCCAGAGCACTGACAGTTAGTGCACTATAAAAAAACATCTCTTTTCGGGCGAAGTACTCGTTCCAGGAAACCGCCGCGAATAGTCCTCCTGGAATTATTAGCACCAGAACGGCATTCCATATCCTGAACCTCGCCTTTCTAAAGGCCAGAAGCATCATTGACAAAAGCAGTGTAATATAATTTCCAAATAGTAAACAGTTGGTAAACGGCAGGGCCGAGCTACCCTTTGAATAGGCAAGAATCAACGTCCCCAACAAACCTCGTCGAACCACTCCCCCTTTGTAATTGATCAACAATTCAGAGAAGCAGTACGGATCCCATGCCAGTTTTGTCATCGAACCAACGGTGTAACTATAAATTAGGTATAAGCACGACAAGAAGAACCAAGCACATAACGAGAGTGGTGGGATAACAATCGCAATCCAGATGGAAATCTTCTTGGAAATTGACATCATTATTCCTCCTTGTACCGATTTCTGCTCGAGGGAACTGGCATTGGATCATTGGACCAAGAGCGGCATTCCCAGTTGTTTGGTTAGGGTCCGTTCAAACTATGCCTAGCTCCCTCGTCCAGCTCGTTGAGAGCATTGGCGCCTAGCGCGACGCTCACACTCCGCCAGCGCATACTTATTCCGAGACGTACCTTTTGAGTCTTAATGCATACGTGCCAGACCAAAAGAGAGAACCACCATACGCTGGTTCGATTGATATGCTCTCAACTCTCTCCAATTTTTGGGCACTGTCCTTTCCGTTCGCTAAAGACGCAAAATCACTCGTGCTGCGGACAAATGGTGAAACAAGAAAACTTGTCGTCATCATGTTGGCAACAACTCTGTAGCGCAAGGTCCGTCCGTTTCCGAGACCAAGCACAATGTGAAGCTGCGGAGGATTAAAGAGGGCTGTCAGTAGTTGGCCCAACAGCGTCGGCTTCAGCTCAACTTCAGCGAATAACAATCCATCCGTCTTAGGAAGCGGAACTGTTTTGCCTGTCTTGCATATTTCCCTATAGACGCCTTCATAGTGACTTTGACCATGAATGACTTGCCTCTTTTGCAGAAGAATATACCGGCCGTCATAGGAAACATAGGTGTAATTATCCAACAAGGCGGGCCAACTCGCTCCATCATCAAGCGAGGGAAGGCGCCCCTGTACGGTCTCCAAGTCCACAAGAACCCAATCTGGAGCATCCGATTTTCTAAGATGCTGCTCATTGAGTTTCGCCAGAGTAGGGGTGTAAGCGGAGTAACTTTGAAAAATGGGCCGTGGGTTCCATTTGTTATCCGATGCGAGCAGAACCGACTGCTCGTACGAGTAAACGTCTCCGGTTCCCTTGAGTGCGGGTAAGGGATAGTCGTCTCTGATACCTTCCATTGCCCGCCTGTACAGAACCTGAAGATCATTGTCATTGCTCATTCTCGAGCGGATGCCATTCCACACTGCGCCGTACGTAGTCCAAGTGCTTTTATAGGTGGTACGGGCGTAGGCCCCGATCGCTCTATCCAGGCAGAATTTGAATATATCAGCGTGCTTCTCTCCTCTCCATGTTACGTTGGCACCAAACCTTTCGTGCACTTCTCTGTTCAACACCGCGTCTCCACGAACAGCAGTGATTGCTGTAAGCACGATCGTGATGGACAACGCCCAGATGAGGAATCTATCCATATAGAGGAACGCAATAATCAAAACAAACACTGTGAGCGAACTAAATATACTCGACAGGCTCTCAGCCTTCACAATTCCATGCTTGAATGCTACGAACTGCAATACAGCAAAGAGGAGTGCCAGTATCCATCTTGAGGCGACGGTCAATCGAGTGGAGCGAATAATCGACAGAAATATTAATGCTGTTACAGCAAGAGATATGATTACCAGGCCATCGCCGATCTTCGCTGGTATGATCGACCAGGGGGTCGACATGGCTTCAGTGTAGCCGGATGCTAGTAAAGTAGTGCCATGCATAAATACCCGTAGATTGGCAAGCGATTGGCCGGCAAACATCCAAAACACGGCAGTGGCTGCAACCGGGATCAAAAGGAAAAGAAAAGCTTGCCTGATACGTGCACGATACAGAAGAAATGCGGATGGTATGGCTGCGGCTGCTACATACGGCAAGAGAAGGCTTCCTTTTGTCAGAGGCAACAAGCCGAGCGCAATCAGCATTACGATACCTGCAACTACCTGCCGCCAATTGAGCGACGAAGCTTTTCCAGAAACATCAGAATTTGTCCGCTTCAGAACACAGACAGCCAGTAGGAATGCGTACGACAAAAGCAACAGCTCCGGGTTCCCATATGTTGTGAGAAACAGCAGCAAGATAATGGTTATATATTTCTTTCGGCCGCGCTCTAGAAACAACAACGCTGCTACATATGAAAGTCCTACAAGCAGGCTGCCAAGCATCATCCGGCTGTCAGTAGCCGGTGAGTACGTTCTGGTCAGGATTGATGCGTAGGGACCGTAGGTGAACATGACTTGATTGCCAAAGCTCATGTGCCTTGCAACAGCCTCATTCATAGCCAACTCCCATGACGCATCAATTCCCTTGCTTGGCATTTTTGGGTTCAAGGGAATAAAAAGCGCCACGGCCGTAAAGCTGAGGAATATATAAAACAAGATCGCTGGCATCCTGGTAAGCAGCACATCGCGCAATGACCAATCGCTTGTACTTTGATTCTGTGAGATGATACTTTCATGCGGCATCGGGAAAATTCCTTTCCAGGTTCGACCTCTGCGAAACGGTCGAGCAGAATTCACTTGGCCGAAAATGCGTACCGGGTACGAGAAGCTATGAGCATGCTTGCAGAAGCTCCGAGGATAATTGCCAGAATGATGTTCTGAACATAAAATCCCGCCCTCAAGGGAAGTACATATTCTGAAGAATCCATCCCATTGACGAGACAATAGAATAATAACAATAGCGCACATCGAATCGCGTGGTGGACTTCTCTGTCTGGGGCCAACGTTTCTAAACTGTGCTTCTTTGCGAAATGCCATCCCAAAGCAACTGTTTCGCCTATTATGAGCAGATAAAGCGCCAAGCCCAGCCAACCGGAATCTGCCAACACTTCCATATAGCTGTTATCCGCTCCTCCCATATTGCTTATCATATGGGAGCTTTGATCAGGTATTAATTTTTCGATACTACGAAGGCCTGTGACATAGCCCATCCCCAGCGGGTGGGTCATGCAGTATTGGATCACAACCTTTGCAGAGTCTACTCTTCCGCTGCCCTCTACAAAGCTCTCAGTGTTACCCCTGTTGAAAACTAGCCAAATGCGGCCCGCGCCGACAGTTCCTACGATTGCGCCGACCAGCAGAATAAAAGCCATGAATCCGGAGATAAAGAGATATGCAGAGCGTTTGCTTGTCTTTGCCAACCCGATACAGATGATCGCCAAAACAATAAGCAGCGGGATTTCCGCTCCTCTCGATTGCGAAAGGAGCGTGCCTGCCAGACCGACCAGGAAAAACAGCACGGAACGAACTCTGGACTCCAATGCGTGCAGGAAACTGTATGCCGAGATGATCGCGATTACTGGGCAGATCAAATCCATTTTAACCACGCTGCCTCCAAGAACGCGGAATCCTGCTAGAACGAGGCTTGGTTTGATAAGAATGCATAGGAGGATAACCGCACAAAGCAAGAGCGATATAAGCCTTAGATAAAATAGGCATTGCATCCAATCCGGAGGATTCCGGTAGGCATCGACAAGAAACTCCAGGACGCAGATCAAGGTGAGGAAATAGATGATACTGTACTCTGCCGAAATAATGCGGCCGGGAGAGTATGCTACGGATGCCAAAAACGTCAAACCAAGGAAGAGGGCGTATTTCAGGATGGACCCTGTCTGCTTTGGAAGCAGAACCGACCGCGTAGCGCTTAAGCGAAGGATCGCCCGGAAGGCAATTAATAAGAGCCAGCCAACCTGAAAAACGCTCCAAGCGTCAAAATGCGCCTGGGATGTATCAAACCCAGTGTATTTATCCATTGGTCTAAATATTGGGGGACCAAATGCAAGAAGAAAGATCGGATACCGCAGAAGGAACTCCAGGAATGAAAGGCGTCGGGGAGACCGCGCTTCAGGAATGCCGTGTTCATTCGTGTTGACCAACTGCGAAACTTGCTTCATATGCCTGTTTTGCCCCCTTATGGTTCTCGTAATATTAAGTGTTGAGAGTGACTATATCTTTTGTCTTCTATGCCTTCATTAAGCTATTCATCTTAATCCATGTTCTTATGCTTGAAGAAGAATAATCAGATAACCACCCCTATAGAGAATCAGCCGACTCAGTGGCACATCGGCTATTGTCCTTTGAGGACCGAGGAGCAGCGCCTGGGCCTTATTGGGACATCCAAAGCCTCCTCAATATCCGCGTATGCGCTGGACACGACATCTCTCCATGTCCTTACCCTAGCAACCTCCAGAGCTTGACGTCCCATCTGCTCTTGGAGTTTAGGATTGTCAGCGAGATTTCGCATCGCAGCCGCAAGGTCTCCAACCACTTCCGCCTCGCTCCGATTCTTTACTGGAATCTTAATGCCACAGGACGTCGGGACGACGGCGCCTGGCCCTCCAGTATCAAGGCAAATCACCGGAAGCCCTTGCGATAGCGCCTCAAGAAGTACTGTGCCACCTGAGTCATGGAGGCTTGGAAATACGAAAGCCGTGTAGCGGCAATAGTGCGCCCAGATTTCCTCGTGCGGAACCCTGCCAAGCCATGAAACTGAGTCACCAAGTCTCAGCGCCGAAGAAATGCTTTTGAGCCGTGCTTCATCCCTGCCATTACCAATTATCGTAAAAGTTGCACCGGACCTACCCTTCCGCAGTTCTGCAAACGCCTTCAACGCCAGATGGATTCCTTTCATATAAACAAGACTTCCAACGTAAAGAAAGTTTGCGCCCGCCATCTTGGGCGTAGCTTCTCTTTTTATACGCTCTGATTCCAGTCCGATTTCACGGTGCAAATAGCTCTTATCCCGGCATGTGACCGGAAGCATATCGAGCGTGTCCTGGGTTCTGCAAAAAATCAGCGTTGCCTGCCTGAACATTGCGGGAACGGATGGATCCCAAAAAGCTAACTTGTTGGACATCTCGCGCAGCATTTCCCTGAATGCTATTTTTGCCGGGAAGCTGCCGCGCAGTGAGACGGGCACTGTTTCCCCTCCACCAAGCGGGCCAACAACAAAAGGTAACCTGAGACGCCCCATGAACGATGGCTGCCGAAACACACCAAAAGTTATGTGGTGAACCACATCGAACTGCATCTTGGTTACAAGCCGCTTGGCCAAGCGGTATGCGCCCTGCTGCCATAACCAATAATAGAGGTGCATGCCCTTGGGGCCACGTTTCCACCATTTTCCCCACGATGGGAGATCGTAGTAGTAGAATTGCAATCTCGCGCTCGAAGCATCTGCCAACGCCTTTTCAATTGAATCCCGATTGTTAGAACGCGTGATAACAACCACCTCATGGCCAAGGCGAGCCAGTTCTGTAGCCCAGTGCCAGCCAACTCCGGGTTCTGAACCTTTTCCCGGCTCACAGGCATAGGCTGAAAGCAATACTCTCATGCGGCCTCCATAAGTATTTCTGAGCTATTCATCACTCTATATTTCATGTAATTTAATCTGCTCACTCGGACGCCCATACCGAAATACCCTCAAAGAATGCGCGCTGCCGGATGATAAATTCGTTCCAACTTATGGTGCGAAAAATCAACTTCATAATCATCCTTACCTGCAGTGCCGGTAGATAAAAGAGACATCTCAGCACGCCCAGATTCTTCAGCATGAAGTATACGTGCCCCCGCGCATTGTAGCGGATGGTGAAGGTGGATGTGCTGCCTCCGGTGAGTGTGCTCACCTTGTGGAAGATTCGCGCATGGGACGTATAAAACATAATCAGACCTTTCCGCCAGGCACGGAACAAGAAATCTGCATCCTCATGGTAGACAAAGTACTTCGTGTCTATCATGCCAATTCTGCTGAAGACCAAGCTACGGACCAATAGGCAACAGCCCGTGGCATTCTTAATGCGCAGGGGTGTGTCGAACTGACCACGGTCAACCTCACCCTCGCCCCTGTGCAAGCCAAGATAGCCTTTGAGTGCGCAAAAAGTGCCGCCGGCTGACCAAATATGTATGCGGTCCTCAAAGAGAATCTTGGGGGTAACTATATCGCAGTCAAACGCATCGAGTTCAGCGACAAGGATTGCGAAAGTCTCCGGCTCAAACTCCACATCGTTGTTTAGAAACAGCACTAAATTGCAATTATCGGCAAGCGCTGCGCCTATTCCTTGATTGTCTCCCTCTGCTATGCCTACATTGACAGTGTTTTCAATCAGTCGCAGCCTTGGGTCCCCCCACGCTTTGAGCCGTGCTGCAGTGGCATCTCGTGAGGCATTGTCTACAGCGTACAGGACAAATTTGTCATAGGTCTGCGCCGTTAGCGATTGCAGAAACTGATCAAGCACCTTTTCACTGTTATAGGTGACTGTAACAATACCGATTTTTCCAGAGCTATCCATGGTAGTTTTATGCTGTTTCAGCCGCGTTCAGACAGTCAATGACATGGGCATAACTAACCAGCGTAGGATGCGAATTACGTTTTCCGCGGTCAGCCCAGAGATAGAGGGTACAAAGATTGATCAAGTAGGCCAGCGCTTGCGTTTCTCCCTTATAGCACCGTTCTTCCCCAAGCCATTGCTGACACATGTGCAGCGTCTCATGCATTTTTTGGATTATCTTGGCGGTTGACTCGCTTTTCAATGCCATGGGCGCCAGGACAAAGTGGAACGGGTCAAACAAGGGAAGCTGCTCATAGTCCGCATATTCCCAGTCGAAAACTTTGGCAACACCACGCTCCAGTCGTATATTCCATGGCGTAAAGTCGTTGTGTGCAGCAACTAAGAGGATCGGCGCGCCTGAGAGCGACTGCTCAATTCGCCGCATTGCCTTCTCAAGACGGGTTGACCACGCTTCGGGAAGTAGCCCGGATAGGTCCTTTATACGTGAGTTAAGGGTTCGGTAGAGTCTGGAATCCTCATACCGTATCGGTTGGAGCGAAGACTCTTGAAGCCGCCGCAAGAAATCCAGTTGCGCATCTCCTAGCCTGAAGTCGAGATTGCCCGAGAGTGCGCGTTGCGCAATGAAGCTGAGATCTGCCCCAGAGCGGTGGGCAACAAGTTCGGGAACGTGGCCGACAAGCGACGCATGATTCTGCAGGTTACGCAGCCAGTTAGCCTCGTTTTTGAGGAGGGAGTCGACAGCGACGCCTGCACCTGCCTTCACAATATAAAGTGGCTCAGCCGTCTTCTTGTCCAGGAAGAGAATGGTGTCCTTTGACCAAACTCCTTCAGCTCCAGCACGCCAACACGATAGCCCAGCCTCCTTCCCAATCGCCTCTCTGATAGACGCCAGTCCTTCGGCTTCGACGCAACTCGCTGCGCCTAAAAGACGAGGCAGCCGTGTCATTGCACGCAAAGGGATCCCTAGCTTCCCTGGACAGAAAACTTGCCAACATGCCTGTTGCCCCGCAGCCACGCGCGGAACAATATAGCGCACCCTTCCTTTCCAGCGGAGGGCAAGATGCGATCCGATGGGTCGAGCCTGCCCTCTGTAATAACGGTTTACTTCATCCACGATTGCCTTCGTTTCCATTCACTGCACTACCTCTTTGAGGGCGGACTCCACATCCGCTATCACCTGATCCAGCGGCTGCGAAACATCTACGATCACGTGGTCTCTTCGTGACTGAACGAAGACCCGGTACGCTTGACGTTCCCGCGCAGATTCCTCTGGAAGGACTTCCTGCTTACGCGCCTGGAGGACCTCAGCAGGGGCATCCAAGAGTATCCACAGTTTCGGCCGTGGCATTAGTGCTCCGACCAACCTGGCTGTCCAGAGCGGGGCACCGAAGCGATACCGTACCGGGTCAACCAAAAGGTCATGGTAATAGCGGTCGTAGAGAAATAGTTCACCGTTCTTCTCCTGGAAAAGATTCGCAGACCACTCTTCGATAAGCCAGACGACTATCTTTACGAGAGAGAGAAACGCAGAGCGTGGCGTTTTTCCGTGAGGGTCAGTATCAATTGCGCCCGGCCGACCCAGCATTTGCGCAACCATTTGCGGCCTTAGGTGACGCATCTGCACGGAGCACCCGCGAAGCTTGAATTTTCGCAATAAACCCTGGATGACTGAACTTTTACCTGCTCCATCTGGACCTAGAATGACAATTCTCAAGGCGTTGTTTTTCCTTCAATCGTAGATTTTGGACACCGTTCAAACATTCGCGTTAAAAACAATGTGAGGGCACTAGAAGCGGCGCTTGAGCTTTCTGTCCGCGCGCTGCGCGAGTGTATCGATGATGGCTGCGTATGCGTTTTCTGTGATGCAATCTATCGACTGTCTGGCGTCCAGGATGACATATCTCTTTCTCGTCTTCACGAAGGCGCGGTAGGCTTCAAGTTGCCTAACAGCCTCCGCAGGCGGAAGTTCTTGATTCCTGGATACCATTGTTTCCGCGGGTGTATCCAGCAATACCCAGAGATCGGGAGACGGATAGAGTCTGCCTACAAGGTGCGCAAACCACATGGGACCGCCATAACGGTATCTTCGGCGATCGATCAACATGTCCTGGTAGCAGCCCTCGCAAACGCAGAGCTTGAGGTTTAACTTGCCGAAGATCAGGTCGAGCCACTCCTCCACTAACCACATCACGATCATCCCCATGGAAGCATCTCCCCCTGGGGCTTCCGCATGGGAAGCTGAATCTGCCGTTTTATCCCGTAACGACCGTCCAAAAGAAAATCGCGGCTTGAAGGGTCGCCTTTCTACCACCACAGCCATGGATTGCAACATAGGCATCAGGGCGTCGATGATTTTTGCTTTTCCACATCCGTCCGGGCCCAATATGCGCACAGACTCAATGCTCTTTACCGAATAGCGAAGCACGAATTCTCGCGTATAGTGTCGAGCAATAGCTACAGTGCTGCGGACAGGCCGACGCAACAGACTACGCAGGGTTAATGCAGTGCGGAGTGGACTTATACAGTTCGCGATTTTTCGACGATCGCCACTAAGCACAGAATCGACCAATTGCGTTGCCGCCTTCGGCCCAAAATGCGGTGCAAGTGCCGTTATCACCATGGAGCTATTGTCGGCGAATATTCGCTGTACACTTGGAAAGTACTTTTCCTTCAGCCTACCTCCGATAAGCAAGCTTCCGAACAAGGATATGATGGCTTCGTGAATCGGGGCAGGTACAAACAAGCTCAGGCTACCAGCATGGTATGGGACCGCGGCTTCAAGTACAGCATCTGACGACAGATACTGCATCCCTTTCCAAGCGAGGCGCAAGTAGAAATCGATTTGGATCTCGCTAGCTTTCGTTGCCAAGGAGATGCCTTCCATAAATACGTTTGCCACGTAATGGCGCTCCTCATAGCCAACAATGCGAATACCTGGAAGGGAGCGGAGTGCGCGGATTGCACGCGGCAAATCGGAAGGAGAAATCAGAAAATCGATGTCGTTACCGACGTTGGTGTCAGGAAATCCCTGATAATTTCGCAAGACGCAGGTGCGCAGCTTTTCTCTATCAAACGCCTCAAGGAGTACCTTGAGAAATTCGCTTAATAATATTGCTTGTCGCTGCGGCAATAGTGGAAGACTTCCTGCCATATTTTTCTCGGCTGAATATGCTTGCGGTTGGTTCATGCGCAATAACTAGCGCACTGATCGATTCCTTGCAACAAAATACACATGCTTATGAATGTCTGAAGTACCGACTTATTCGCTTTATTATATCTGCAGGATGAAGTACAGCGGCAGCAAATAAGTGGCTAGAGGCTGCTATATAATGGCCATCCAGAAACCGTTGACCAGCGGTACGCATGTGCAATTTGGATGAGTCCTTGCGATAGTGGCGCAGACGCGTCCAGACATCATGTTGCGTGGCAAGCCGAAACTGGTCCAGAGTCAACTCCTGTTTAGACTCCAGGCGCCGGTGATATGAGTCGTCTGCCCATCGCGTCTTTTCGCACATATCCGCAAATGTGGTGTAGGTATTCGCACCGGTATGAAAGCGGTAGGCTACCAACGGCTCACGCAGGATTAGAACTATCCCTGTTTGCACCAAGCGGAGTTCTAAATCCCAGTCATCTACCGGGTAGTACTCCTGCCTGAAGCCGCCGATAGATCGCAGCGCATCAGTTCGCACAAGCATAGTCGACCCAAGAATACAGCCGTCCGCCATCGGCTCAAACCGCTTCAACTCCCCCGACACCATGACCATCTTGTCAGCATTTGACCATTGGCGTTTTCTACCGAATTTGGTGCTGTACGTGAAAAGACCGATCGCCTCAACATGATCCTTCATTATTTGCAATTGGCGTTCCAGGCGATAAGGGAAACTGATATCGTCTTGATCACAGCGAGCAATATAGGGTGCCTGGGCCTCTGCAACTCCCCGGTTCAATGTTCTGCAAAGTCCACCGTTGTTCTGCGAAATCAGGCGTACTCGCTTGTCGTTTAAGGAACGGACAATATCACTCGATGCATCCGTGCTTCCATCGTCGATGGCGAGCAACTCGAAATTCGTGAAAGTTTGAGACAGCAGAGAATTAAGTGTCTCGGAAAGATAAGCCGAGCCATTATAAATCGGCACTATAATGCTGACTTCAGGGTTCTTCATAAATGCGTACTCCACCTACTCTGACCTGGCTTCATACTCCGCATCAACGCCCCCAACAGTATGCGCTGACATATAGCCGTGATATTCAGATCGTTGTCCGTTCTCCTGATTCCGCAATGAAGACCTCACTTTGCCACAACGGGATGATGCAGCGCGAACCCCGTTTGCTGCGCAACGCGCCTTGATCTCACAATCAAGGCCGCCGCGACAATGCCTTGAAACAGAATCTGCGTTCCAAGGAGTCCGAGCATGGTGCCGTTCAATCCCATCCACTTCGCCATCGGAACCGCAAAGACAAAGGCAAAAGCTGTCATGGCCAGATAAGACCAGAAGATCGGAGCCGTAAACTCCATGGCCTGCAAACCGGCACGCAGCGGCGCTCCAACAAAGATGAAGACATACAGCAAGGCATAGAGCCGCAGGATGTATCCATATTGAACCATCTGCGGTCCATACATTAACCGCAACCAGAACCCGGGCGCCACTGCCATGACAATTGCGAAAAGCAAGGTCAACCCGCCCCATTTCAGCAAGATCGATCGGGTATAGGCAAGCATCGAGTTCACGCCACCCTCGCGAAGCCGGCGCGCGGTTTCCACCGGAACCACGTTGTCCAGTCCCTGAAACCAGACGTGAGTCACGCCCATCAGGTTCTGCGAAGCTCTCAGGACGCCAGCAGCGGCGGCTCCGTAATAGACCGGGGCAGCCACCACAAAGAGATTTCCCGACGTCCAAATCATCAGGGCTGATCCGGCGAGCCAGCGAGAAGATTTCCAGTGCCGCCGCGAAACGGCCTTGATCCACTGCCAATGGAACTGAAACGGTTCCACCCACAACGATCCCACCAGCACACCGAGAAGCGAGGTTCCTGCCATAGCCCACAAGGCGGTGGCGCTGGTCAGATATCCCGCTCGATGAAGCAGGAACAGTATCGGCAGTTGTGTTAGGTAGCTGAGAGCATCATCGGCAAGCGCACGGTGACTCTGCCGAGTGGCGAAAAAGCAGCGCCGAATAAAGTCCTGCATCTGATACGCAAATGCGGATACCGCCAGGGGCAGAGCAAGCTGTTGCAGTTCCGGATGGTGGAAAACATTGCTGAATACTTTCAGAGCAACGAGGACGAGCACAAAACAGAATGAAACCAGGACAATCTCCTGAAAGATGACGGCGCCGAAATAGGAGGGTCTGTCCTTCTCTTCCTGTTTGGAGCCGATGCTCATCATCGGAGCAATAACGAGTGCGTTCTGGAGGCTGTTCACAAAGAGTACAGACATCCATGCGAGAGCAAAGATTCCGAACTCGCGCAGGCCCATGAAGCGAACAAGCATCAGGCTGGTTAGAAAGTTCGTTGCACTAACAACCGCCTGGTCGGTCAGCGCCCAGGTTTCTCGTCCCAGAAATTGCCGGAGCACATCACTCCGAAGTCGCTCCAAGAGCGCGCCATTCGCATTCATCCTGCCCCCGAAACGCCTGCCTTTGAAACGGTTTCGCCATGCTGCGCAAATAACAGAACAGCTACACAGTGTCTGCTTACCCTAACCCGGCGGCGTGGTTGCACTCATAAGTTAACGAGCCATATAGATGGCCGCCGAGGTAGCCGACGAGAGAATCGATGTTGTATCAGAGAGCGTAGCCTTGACCTTGCTCATTGGCACGTAAACTATGTCCTGCGCTTGAAGCGCCATGGGATTCTGGGTTCCCTTTGCAATGCCGGTATACGACAGATCAAACTCCAACGCGGTTCCGTCCGGGTTACGTCGAATTACCCGTAGACCGTTGGTTTTGGCCTGCATGAGCGTTCCACCACTTAGCGCCAGCGCCTGTGCAACATTCAGTTGCCCGTCTTCCTGCATCACGTAGCCGCCGGGTCTGTTAACCGCACCCAGTACATACACGATGCCGGTACGCTGAACAATCACAGAGTCGCCCGGCCGCACCAGAAGGGATTCCGTCTGCCGGTTGCCCTGACTGCGGGAGTAGGGAGCCTGCTCTTCTGGCGTGGAGTCGTTATCCCCATGGCGAATCGTGATATGCGATCCAGCCAAGGGAGTCAACCCACCAACCTGAGCAAGGATTTCACTGAGCATGGTAGGAGCAATTAAAGCCACGCGCCCTGGATTAATCACTTCGCCGAGCACAGTCACATATTGACCAGCATATTGCTGTACGTCGACTGTCACCTGGGGCTGGGTCAGGATTTGGCCATTCTTGAGGGCGGCTTGAAGGCTCTCTGCCGCTTCTGAGGCAGTCAACCCCTGTACTTTTACCTTGCCACACAGCGGAAGCGTCAGATCGCCTGCGACATCCACACGATATGCATCCGTGAGTTCAGGAGTGTCGTAGACATTGACGCGCAATAAATCTCCGGGGGCAATGCGGAGCTGCGAGATGTCGTTCGGAAGTACGACCAAGGCCGAACCTTGACTTGCCCCTGCGGCCTTGGAGCCATTGGACGTTGAGTTTGCTCCGGAAGGCGACAAAGCAGACTGTGACTCCCCCACCCCCAACAACACGGATGCACAGAAAAAGAGAAAGAAACCACATCTGAGAGAGCGCCTAGTTTTCACCGTAATACTTCTCCACATAGTATCCATATACGCTCCGATATTCGTTGGCCGACATGTCTACGGCCTGCATCACCATACCCAAAAGATGAATGTGGTTCCGTGAGAGGATCTGTGCGAAACGGCGTAACGCTTTTCGAGAAGTTCTACCCGATCGTATTACACCAATAGTTCCATCGCAGCGAGAAGCAATTTGAATGGGATCAGACACTGGCAGAACTGGTGCATTATCCACCAGCACAAGGTCAAACTTTTCCTTTGCAATCTGCAGTACCTTTTCGATCTCGTTCGACATCAACAATTCCGAGGCAAGTGGAGTGCTCTGGCCTGCAGACATAAGGAACAAGTTCGGCGAAACGGAATGTTGCTGTACAACATCATCAAACGACGCCATACCAGCAAGCAGATTTGAAAGACCATCACTTTTGAGCAGGTGGAAAAGGAAATGCTGCGTGGGGCGACGAAGATCGGCATCAATAATGAGCACCCTAAGACCTGTCGCAGCAAAGGCAAGTCCAAGGTTATAGACCAAGTAGGACTTACCTTCCTCTTGCAGAGAGCTTGTCACGGAGATAAGTTTCAATCTGCGCCCAACGCCAGAGAGGGCCAGTCCAGATCTCAAACTGCGAAGAGACTCTGCTGTGGCGCCTTTCGGATCCGACAGAAAGGGACTCTCTTCCACCACCGACATTCCCTCTGTCTTGTTTTTCATTGTCTTCTTGTTGAATGGAATAGAACTGAGCACCGGCACGTGCGTCAGTGCCTCCACCTCGGAGTTGTCCCTCAGAGTGTCGTCCTGGCTTTCTAACAGGAAGGCTAAGCTGATACCCAACAAAAGACCTATGCCAAAGCCAAGAACGGGGAACGTGACAGGCTGAGGAACCCACGGAGTGCCGGGGGTTCGCGCAGGATCGGCAAGCGTAACATTCGTCGCCCTGTTCCCCGCGTCAACGTTAGCTTCCTGGAGCTTGGCGTACAGGATGTCATACAGCTCGCGACTGGAACGAGCCTCCGCCATAAGGACCCCAAGCTGCATCAAATCGTCATTCATCTTGCTTGTAACTGCCTCTTGCGATTTGTATGCAGACTGGAGAGCTTGCTCGTTCTGCTGTGCCAAAGTCAGATCATTCTTCGCCCTTTGTTTGATCTTTCCCATCTCGCTTTGTATCTGTTTCTGAAGCGAGTTCAATTGATTTTGAATTCCAACCAGGCGAGGGTTTTTAGCGCCGTACTTGGTCGCGGCGTCGGCATACGCGATTTTAGCCGTCGCCTCCTGACCGCGCAGTGTATTGAGCAGCTCAAGGCCATTCCCCTGGGTCATCACTGACGAGTTGGAAAGGCCCGGAAGAGGACTAGAGCCGAGCGAGGAGATTACGTCCGGATTCTGCGTGGATGTCAGGCGGTAAATAGCCTCATCTTCAAGACGCAAGGCTTCCGCCTGTGTCACCTCCTCGTTCAACGATGAGAGACGATCCAGTTCCTGTATGTGTACTCCACCACCACCACTACCACTACCGCCAGCAGCACCAGCAGCTCCTCCGCCTGTAAGTGACGCCAGACTCAGCATTGAGGCAGAGAGGTTGTGAGAACGCTCGAATTCAGCTACGGCCTGCTGTGACTTAGTCACTTCGCTCGAAAGGTCAGACAACTGGCTGCCAAGCCACTGCGATACATCTTTTGATGAACTGTAGTTTGAGTTGAGGAGATATAGCTTATACTCGACAACGACCTGATTCGCAATATTTGCGGCTTGGACAGGATCCTTGCTTGTGTATGTAATGGCAATGAGGCGTGAATTCCCAACTTCTTTAACTTGCAGATGCGCCTTGAATGCGCCAATCATGGCTTCCCGCCGCTTAGCAGGGAGTGCGTCTGGACTAACTATGGGACCTTCCGCCTTGCTAAGCTTGCTCGGCTTCTCAAGACGAAGCATTCCCATTTTGTTCATCACGGCAAGCGCGATCGAGTCGTTCTGTATTACCGCCATTTCAGTTTGAATCTTGACCTTCAAATCGTCCGCGCCGCCAGTCGCCGCGGAGGCCAGATCGGAAAGTGCGCTGACTCCTCCATCCTTGCTCTCATTGAGTTCGATCGTGGCAGTGGCTTTATATTTTGGAGTCATGCCAAAAACGACGAGGATGGCCATCAACAAGCCGAGGAGTGCACAACCAATAACGGTGCGCTTCCGCTTCAAAGGAATGATAGCGATTTCCCTGAGTGACACCTCGTCCCCAGACTCTACGAAGCGGTCCCCGTCTACGGGCAGACTTCCCGTCCGGTCAGTCAAATTTTCGTTGGTTTCAGTCAACTGGGTATCTTTTCTCCAGCCTTAGCTGGTGGGGATTGCCCGATATTATGCGCCATTTGCGGCGGGCAATTTTTAGCACAACAGGTTACATCATGTCGCCGTCTATCGAACGTGCGGAAGACGACAAGTTTACAGTAGTTTTACTTCCTCTGCACCGTGCTTCAGTTGAGAATCATCCATGTAATCAGGACGGTTAGGACGTTGCAGCTGGCACGCCTACGACCGCTCTGCCTGTACAGTTTCATCGCTGGCCGAACGCCCCTTCACACGCGAGCAACGGACGCGACTTCAAATTGTCGCTCTTACAATTGCATCGTTCCACGGAGGCCCCGGCGGAAGCGCTGATCTATTTGCTCGCGTTTCCGCAACCACCATAGTTTAGCAGTTTCCTGGTAGGAGTTCAGGCGTATGTTGACGTTGAATCTGCTGCGGTTATCCTTTTGCTGTCCTCACGTCTTCTGCTGCTTCAACCGAACTCCAGGAATGTACCACATTAAGCTGCGGACGGCGGAGTTCTGCACTCTGCATGCACTTCAAAAATGCCGCTGGCATCCTCAAATTTCACAAATAATCATATTGAGGCGATCGCTGCACTTTCGCACCCCTTACTTCTGCGTGTCTTGAGGACACTGTCGTAAACCGCTTGTATTCTGTCGAGGTAGCGGGATACCGGAAACATCTGAAGGGCGCGTTCCTGTGCTCGCTTCCCCATCGCCCTGCTGAAGGCGCGGTCATGAAGACATTCGGCGATTTTCCCCGCTAAAGCAATCGGATCGCCTGGCGGCACCAAGTAACCACTGACCCCATCCTCGATCATCTCCAGCGGCCCCCCATGGGCTGTTGCCACTACCGGCCTGGCCGCAGCCATCGCTTCGATTACGACCAAGCCAAATGGTTCGGGAAGAAGCGATGGATGCACATACACATCCAGTGAAGCCAAGACCTCAGGTACATCTCTTCTGAAATCGGAGATGAGGAACCGGTTGACTAAGCCAGCCCGTTCTATCTCTTCTTTCAGGGTATCCAGGTAATGCCTCTCATTGGCGAACACGCTACCAACAACCAGGAAGCGGGCGTTGGGAAATTTCTCGAGCACAAGTTTTGCGGCATGGACAAATACCACTTGACCTTTCCAGTGGTTAATCCTTCCCACCATGCCAACAAAAGGCGCATCCGCGAGTACGCCGAATTCACGTCGAATAGCAGATCCGTCTGAAACGGGGAAATAGTCTTCAAGCGGCAAACCATTGTGTACGACGATAAGCTTGGCGCCACACTTGGGTTGGTCTGCGAGGATATGTTGTTTGACCGCTTCCGAGATGCACACCACCGCGGCAGACAGGCGAGGAGCTGCAAAGTGCAGCACGCGTCTCACTCCCGCCGGTGAGATAAGCATTTCATGGACATGCCAGATGTGAGGAGTTCTTGTCATCCTGGCGGCAACTGCTCCAGCGCACACGGCAAGAGTGTTCGAATGAACGATGGCCACCTGCCGTTCCCGAATCATACGTGTCAGCGCTCTTACGGCCTGGATGAATTCAATGCAATGGCGCAACACATGGCCCGGTTTGAGATAACGCCTGCGCATTACCGCCAAAGGGCAAAACTGAAACGGCACCTGGAGATTTTCAAGCTCGGCGGCAAGGCCGCCCTCACTCTGGCAATCCTCCGGCAGAACTACGAATGGGGCATATCTGCTTCTGTCCAAACCTTTTACGGTTTCGAGAAGGACAACGTCAGCACCATAGAGGTCATTCCCGTGATGAACAAAAAGTATTGTACGGATCTTCGTAGTTTCGGCCATAGAACAATCTCGATAAGCAGGTGGATATAGCCACGAGCAGGCTTGAGTGCGATCATCCGCAAAGGGCGGCAGACGCCATACGATCAAAGAGCTGTTTCTGGCACACAGCCTGATAATGCCACTTACTCCATCTGCTTCAGTGAAGGCAAAAGCGATGCTTTATTTTCAGTCAGCGTCAGATAGAGCACCTACCTCATCGCATTTGAGCGGTCTGCTGCTGGCAGGAGCAGCACATCCGTCCAGAACTTGCTGTACGCCCGGATAGCTTCTTTTCTGTCCGCATAGAGCGGAGGAACTCCCGTGATCAACTTTGAAAGCTCTGGATGCACCATCACAGTCGCAACCAATGCCGACGTAACCAGAGAGGAATCCAAGGCCCGCAGCTTGCCGTTTTTCATGTTGTTCGCCAAATAGCAGTTGACGGCGGAAAGAGCAGGTGAGAGGTATTCACTACAGACGGCTTCAGCTTTCCCGCGGAGTTCGATGAAAGCAACAGCAATCAGCCTCAGCAGTTCCGGCTTGAGAATCGCAGTGTCAACCAACTGAGCGAGGACCAACGGCAGGATGACTTGCGGCTCCGCACTCTCCAGAATTCCATCGAGCAAATCCCGGCGCAATTCCAGCCCGCACAAACGCGAACGCAAGGCCGCCCAAAAGAGATCCTCCTTGTGTTCAAAGTGCCTGAACAGCGTGTTTTCGCTTATTTCCGCAATTCGAGCAATCTCGCGGGTGCTGGTTCCATGGTATCCCTGGCGCGCAAACAACTGGGCTGCCGCATGCACAATCTTTCTCACACGTTCGGAATTCTTGGACGAATTTGGCATCCCGCACTCTCGCTATAAATTAGAAAAGGTCAGTAGTACAGCAGACCTTATCTGTTATGAATTTGCGTAAATAATTCCGGCATGGTCTGCCAGTATGAGACGTGCAAAGGCATAAGGA